>JACCEE011369966.1_pt1 | contig 12686 bp, 6 predicted proteins | sample 7449931 | NCBI WGS metagenome assembly JACCEE01 (sample SAMN15323457, study PRJNA562643) | freshwater metagenome | isolation source: river surface water | place: USA:Blue River Watershed | collected 2017-08-19 | reverse complement strand
CCGTGGATGCGACCTGCACGGGTGGGTCGGCGGCCGCCTCCGTCGTTTCGCGCGTGCGCTCCTGACCTGCTTCGAGCGCGCCGCGTTCTGGCTGCAGGCCTACCGCCGGTGACACGCGGCGGTTCGAGCGACTGCGCCGCAGGGGTCCCGCCGCCGCCGCTGGAACCTCCGCCCCACGACCCTGCCTCCGACGCGACGGGGGCGGCGGCGCGGAGGGCACACCCTCGCGGTCGCCATTGGATGGCGCCTCCCTGGCCATCCGCGGTGGCGTGCCCTCCTCCCCGAAGAACCCACGCAGGGCCTCCCAGGGCTTCCGGGCCTTCTCGACCTCCCACGAGGTCGGGAGCAGCGACGCGTAGGCGTGCTGCACGAAGCGCTGGCACAAGAGCACGACCGCTCCTCGCTCGTCGGGCCCGCGAACGACGCGACCGGCAGCCTGCACGACCCGCGTCATGCCCGGTTGCACGCTCGCGAGGGCGAAGCCGTCGTCGAAGCGCTCCTGCCACCAGGCCTGTCGCAACGCAAGCACGGCCGAGGGCGGCGGGAGCGCAGGCCCTACGACGATCACCGTGCGGAGGGCACCCCTCGGGAGGTCGACCCCCTCCGCGAAGATGCCCCCGAGCACGGCTGCGAGCACGCAGGGCACGGTGTCCTCGTCGGTCGTGCGCATGCGCGCGAGGAGCGCGTCACGAGCGGCGCCATCCATCGACGGGGCCTGACGCAGGACGGCGCGATCGGCCCACCCCACGCGCCCCAGGAGGTCGTCCAGGACCGCGAAGCTCGAGAAGAACACCGCCACGTTGCCGGGCGTCGCATCCACGCACCGTTCGATGGCCTCGGCGAGCACGGCACTGTCACGCTCGCGGTGGCGGAACGCCGTCGAGACCCCGGGCACCGCCACGACGAGGCGGTTCTCTGCCGGGAAGTGGGGCGGGACCTCGTGCTCGTCCGTACGATCGGGGTCGAGACCGCAGCGCTCACGGAAGAACCAGGTCGGCGCGAGGGTAGCGCTCGTGCAGACGCTCGCCGCGATCTTCCCGAACACGGGGCCCAGGAGGCCCGCCGTGTCACGGTTCACGAGCTGGAGGCGCTCGGGGGTCCACACCGCGACCGTCTCTTCCCCCGCGCGGGAGAGCGCGGACACGAAGCGCGACAGGGCGTGCACCAGCGCGGTCCAGGGATCTTCCTCGATCTCTTGGGACGGGAGGGGGCTCGTCGCCCCCTCCGTTCCACTACGGCCGTACGCCCTCCCCCACGCCGCGTGGAGGAGCCCCGCGTGGTCCAGGGCCAGCTCGTCGCAGCGGTCGCGGAGGTCGGTCCAGCGTCGTCGGTTGACCTCCACGAGGAGCTCGCCCTCGACGACCTCCTCGCCGAGGAGGGCGGCGTCCTGGAAGGCCTCGCCGATCTCGTCGGCGAGGTCGCGGAGCGAGATCCAGGCCGCGTCGGTCTCGGCGGCCCCGCCGGCCTGCAGACGCGCCGCCTCGATCACGGGGCGCGTGAGCGCCGGCGAGGCCATCTCCTGCACGCGCTCGGGGAGTTGGTGGGCCTCGTCGACGACCACCATCCAGCTCTCGTCTTCACCGAAGGCCCGGCTGTCGGGATCGAAGACGTGGTTGAGGTCCCCGAGGACGACGTCGCTGAGCTCTGCGCGTTCCCGCGCGAGGGCGTGCGGACACACGTTGTGCGCACGCGCGACGCGCATGACCTCGGCGTGGGTCGCGAGGTCGGGGAGGGCCGCGAGGGCGGCGGGCGCCCGCGCGAAGTGGTCCCGCGCCGCAGGGCAGGCCTCGGGGCGGCAATCGACCACGGTCTGGAGACAGGACGCCTCGCGGGCGCGGAGGGTCACCGATCGTGCCAGCGCCCCGCGCGCCGACATGTCCGTGAGGGTGCGCTCGACGATGGCGCCTTGCGTCGTGCGGGCGGTCGCCCAGTAGACCTGCAAGCCGCGCTCGGCGCTCGCGCGGAGCGCTCCGTGGAGGAGGGCTGCCGTCTTCCCGGTGCCCGTGGGCGCGGTGAGGAGGAGATGCCGCCCGAGGAGGCCCGCGGCGTAGGTGGCGTCGGCGGCCTCGGTCTGTCCGGGGCGCGGGTCATCATGGGCGAAGGGGACGGGGGCCCCGGCGCGGAGGGCCTGCCACGCGAGGCGGGTCTCCCTCCGCGCCACCTGTGCGTCGAGGTACGCGAGGACCTCGCCCTCCAGCGTCTCGGGCTCGGTCACGGGGACGAAGCGCTGACCTCCGTCGAGGAGGGAGACGACGCGGAGCAACCCCCGCGGCGCGTCCCAGCGCTCGCAGCGCGCCATCCAGAGGTAGAGCGCGAGCTGCTTCTCCCACGCCGGGAAGCCCTCCACGGCCTCGAGCGCGTCGCCCGGCAGGCCCGAGCTCTTGATCTCCTCGATGATCACGCCTTCTTCGGTCTCCGAGACCCCGTCGAGGCGTGCGTGGATCGTCACCGTCCATTCTCGGACCACGCGCCGGTGACGCAGGCGCACCTCGTTCCGCCAGCTCGCGTCGTCGTCGCCGCGCCCGCCCTCCGACTGGACGTCCCGGTGGAGCGCGCTCCCCGCGGCGAGCCGCGCGCGGCCGCTCATCGCGAGCGTCCGCAGGTGGCGCTCCCCCGCCGCGAGCAAATCCCCGACGGAGAGGTCCAGCGTGCGGAGTTCGTCGTTCCAGCGGAGCATCGCGGGGAGGGTAGCCCGTGGCACCCCTCCCGTCCCCGACATAGCTTCGCGCCCTGTCGCGGAGCGCACGATGAAGGCCTGGGAAAAGCTGTCGGAACGCAATGTCGAGTTGGACGCCCTCGCGAGCGCGGGCGCCGTGCTCGAGTGGGACCAGCAGACCTACATGCCGCGCGGGGGGGCGGCGGCGCGTGGGCAGGCCAGCGCGGTCCTGAGCCGCATCGCGCACGAGCGCTTCGTGGATCCGCAGGTCGGGGAGTGGCTGGCGGAGCTCGCGGAGGCAGACCTCGACGCGGAGAAGCGCGCGGCGGTGTTCAACCTCCAACGCCGCTACCGTCGCGCGACCTGCCTGCCGACGAAGCTCGTCGAGGACCTCGCCGCGGCGCGCAACGAGGGCTTCTCGGGCTGGATGAAGGCGCGCGAGGCCGATGACTTCGCGCCCTTCGAGGCGCCCCTCCAGCGCTTGCTGGACCTCACGCGCGCGCAGGCGGCCGCCTACGCGGCAGGCAGTCCCGACGCTGTCGCCCACCCCTACGACGCGCTCCTCGAGGACTACGACCCGGGGAGCACGGTCGCGGAGATCCGCCCGCTCTTCGAGCGACTGGGCCGCGAACTGAACGTGCTCCTCGACGCCCTCGCGGCGCGCCCCCACCCGGACGGTTTCACGGGGAAGCTCGACGTGAAGGGTCAGCGCAAGCTCTCCGAGCGCGTCCTGACCGACCTCGGCTTCGATCGCAGCCGCGGACGCCTCGACCTGTCGGAGCACCCCTTCTCGACGGGCTTCAGCCCCGACGACGTGCGCATCACGACGCACTTCCACGCCGACAACTTCCTCGCGGCGCTCGGCGGGACGATCCACGAGTGCGGTCACGGCATGTACGAGCAGGGCTTGCGGACCGATCGCCCCGGCTACGGGCTCGACCGCGCGGCGGGGATGGGGCTCCACGAGAGCCAGTCTCGCTTCTGGGAGAACTTCATCGGCCGCTCGATGCCGTTCTGCCGCTACCTCGCGCCGCGGATGCACGGGATCTGGCCGGAGCTCGACGTCAGCGCGGAGCAGCTCTTCGGGGCCATGAACCGTGTCGAGCGGAGCCTCATCCGCATCTTCGCGGACGAAGCCACGTACAACCTCCACATCCTCGCGCGGTTCGAGCTCGAGTTGGGCATCCTGGAAGGGCGCCTCGAGGCGCGGGACCTGCCCGCCGCCTGGGACGACGCCTACCGTCGGATCGTCGGCGTCGTGAGCCCGCGCCCGCACGACGGTGTTCTCCAGGACGTGCACTGGTCGAGCGGCTACTTCGGCTACTTCCCGAGCTATACCCTCGGGAATCTCTACGCCGCGAGCATGGGCGCGAAGATTCAGGAGGAGATCCCGGACCTCTGGGCGCAGGTCGAGCGCGGGGACTTCCGGCAGATCCTCGGGTGGCTCCGCGCGCGGGTGCATCGCCGCGGGCACGAGGTCGATGCGCCGGTCATCGTGCGGGACGCGGTGGGTGACCGCGACCACGTCGCCGACCTCATGAACCACCTCTGGGGACGTCAGGGCGAGCTCTACGGGGCGGCGCGGTAGGCAGCCGCGGGCGCCCCTCTCCTCCCCTACCGCCCGAAGAGCCAGTCCCCGAGCTTCTCCCAACCGTCCTTTTTCCCCTGTCCCGGCGGGAGGGCGTTACCGCCGCGCCCATCCTTCCCTCGCGCGCGTGGAGGCTCGACCGCTCCAGGGGCGTCGGCCCCCCGCGTGCCGACGTCGCGAGCACCGTCGCCATCGCAATCGGGCTCGGGGACGGCCCCGACCGGGAACCACTCCGTGCCGGTCTCCGCACAGTCCTCGCAGGGCGGGAGCCCCGTCGCCACGCACACGGTCGCCTCGACGACCGAGTCGGGAGGCGCCACGGGCGTACGGTCCGCGCCGGTGCTCGCCACGAAGCGCGCCCAGATCGGGAGCGCGGCCTGGCCGCCGGTCAGCCCGACGGGCTGGTTCTTGTCGTGCCCGACCCAGGCGACGACCGCGTAGGGACCGCTCACCCCGGCGAACCAGGCGTCGACGGCGTTGTCGGTGGTGCCGCTCTTCCCGATGGCCCCCGGCCCGACGCCGTACTTCGCGGCGCTCTTGCCCGTACCTGTGTCCAGAACCTCCCGGAGCACGCTCCACGTGAGCCAGGTGGCGCGCGGAGAGTACTTGACGGTCGCCTTCTCGGGCGGGGCGTCGATGACGTACGTGTCTCCCTTCACGGTCGCGCGGAGGAGCCACGGCGCGTGGTAGCCCTTCCCCCCGAGCACCGCGTAGGCGCCTGCCAACTCGACGGGCGTGGCCTCGAAGCCCCCGAGCGCGGCCGAGGGGTAGTCGGTGGCGCCCTTGATCCCGACGGCCTGGAGACGATCCCGCAGGGTCGTCCTGCCGACTTTCTCGGCCAGGAGCACCGCCGGGATGTTCCGCGACTGGGCGATGGCGCGGCGCAGCGGCATGGGCCCCTGAAACGCACCGTCGTAGTTCTTCGGGGACCATTCCTTGCCGTCATGGGTCCGCGTGAGGGGGCTGTCGTCGAGGATGTAGGCCGGCGAGAGCGCCGGGTCTTCCTCGAACGCCGCGAGGGTGGTCAGGGCCTTCACCGTCGACCCCACCTGCCTGCGCGCGAGAGAGGCACGGTCGAAGCCGCCTGCCTCCGCGTCTTTCCCACCGACGAGGGCGACGATCGCCCCGTCCTGCACGCGCACCACCGCGAGGGCCGCCTCGACGTCCACGAGCTTGGGGTGAGCGCCGACGACCTCCGCGAGTCCCTCCGCGACCGCGCGCTCCGCGAGGCGCTGGAGCGCCGGCTGGATCGAGGTGTAGACCACCATCGAATCCCGCGCGATGCTCCCCTCCCCGACCGTGTCCTCGACGCGCTCGACGACGGCGTCGACGGCCCACGGCGCGATCCGCCCGCCGCGGGGCGGATTGACCTTGAGGGTGCTCTTCTTCGCACGCGCAGCTTCGTCGGCAGTGGCCCAGCCCATGGTGACCATCCGCGTGAGGGCGAGGTCACGACGCTCCTGCGCCTTGTCGGGGTGCCGCAGGGGCGAGTACGGGTTCGGGCTCGAGATGATCCCGCCGAGGGTGGCCGCCTCGCCGAGGGTCAGGCGCTCGACGGGCTTCCCGAAGTAGGCGCGCGCCGCGGCATCGACCCCGCAGACGCTGCTCCCGTTGGCCTGCCCGAGGTAGACCTCGTTGAGGTAGAGGCTCAGGATTTCGTCCTTCGAGAGCTTCTTCTCGAGGGCGAAGGCCATGAGGGCTTCCTGAATCTTGCGACTCGCGGTGCGCTCGGGTGTCAGGAAGAGGTTCTTCGCGAGCTGCTGCGTGAGCGAGCTCCCGCCCTGCGACATCTCCCTGGCGACGAGATTCACCCAGATGGCGCGCGCGACGCCGAGGGCGTCCACCCCCGGGTGCTCGTAGAAACGCGCGTCCTCCATGGCCATGACGGCGCGACGGACGTCCTGGGGGATGCGCTCCAGGGGAACCGGGCTGCGGCTCTCGTTGTCGGGACCGCGGATGCTCGCGAGCTGCACGGGGTTGAAGACGGCGACGGCCCCACCCGTCACCCGTGACACGCGCCCCTCCGCGAAGCTCACCGTGACCGTGCCCGCCTCGTGGGTCGTGCCGGGGACGCGGATGGCGGGGTTCTTCACCACCACGGCCGCGGCGCCCACGCTGAAGTCCCCCGCGACCTGCGGACGCGCGACCTTCGCGTAGCCGGCGCGCCGCAAGTCCTCGGCGAGCTCGTCCGGCGTCATCGTCAGGCCTGGGCTGACCTCCATGGGGCCGGAGAGGACGCGCCCGGGGACCGACCAGACATGGCCTTCGAGGCTCGCTTCCACGACCGACAGCGCGTGCCGGTACATGCCGCCGAGCACGAGGCCGCCACCGAGCGCAGCGCCGACCACGCTGGAGACGACGACGCACTTCGTCCACGCCCCGAGCGCCTGGAAGAAGGTGCGTCCTCCGCCGGAACCGCCCGCGCCGCGAGGCTTCCCCTTCCCACCCTTCCCCGACGCGCCTCCCTTGCCGCCCTTGCGGCCCATCTCGACGAGGACGTCGCGTCCGTCGGGACGCTTGCCGGACTTGGAGGGTGCCTTGGCCATTGACGGGTCAAGGCTACCACGGGTGGGCGTCGCGGGCGAGGAGAACGCGACCGCGACGCGCGGATGACGCGATAGAGCGAGCCATGTCCTCCCCCACGACACCGCCCGACACGCTCGACCGTTCCCAGAAGGCCCAGTACGCTGCGATCCGAAAGCTCCTCTGCAGCGCGGAGCGTGAGCAGGTCGTCCACGGCCTCGAATTGCTCCAGACGCTCGGCACGCCCGTGCTGTTCCAGACCTTCGGTGCTGGCATCACGGTCCGTCACGGCGACTACGGCTACAGTCCCACGAATTTCGTCACGATCGGGCGCGGCGACACGTCCTACCGGGACAACACCGCGTGGGTCGGTTGGCATGTCCGCGCGGAACATCGCGCCACCGTGGGACTCGCACTCGCGCGCGCGCTCGGCCTGCTCGACGGCGTCACGAGCCTGCGAATCGACAGTGAGGTCTGGAGCGTGACGGCGCTCGCGGGGCTCACGGAGCTCGCCGAGATCTTCTTTACCGACTGCCGCGCAATCGCAAACCTCCAGGGCCTCGCCCACCTGCCCAAGCTCGAGAGCCTCCGCCTGTCGCAGTTTCCCATCCCGACGCTCGAGGGGTTGAGCGACCTTCCCGCGCTGCACAGCATCAGCCTGGACCACAGCGCGAAGCTCGAGGATGTGAGCGCCCTCGCGGCGCTGACCACGCTGCGCACCGTGAAGATCTTCGCGTGCCCGCTCCTCCGTCGCCTGGATGTCCTCGCGGGCCTCCCGCTCCTCGAGACCGTCGATGTCAGCGGCGCGCCGAGTCTCGAGGACATCGGCTTCGTCGCGACGCTCCCCGCGCTGCGGGAACTCGACGTGGGGGACTGCACGGAGATCGGGAACTGGGAGGCGCTGGCACAGGCGACCCAAATCGTCTCGCTTCGCGTGAGTAAAACCTCCTTCGGCGACCTCGCACTGCTCTCGGACCTCAAGCGACTCGAGACGCTGAACGTGTACGGGTGTACGTCCATCCGCGACCTGCGTCCGCTCCTCGCGCTACCGGCCCTCCGCGAATTGGAGACCCTGGGTTGCGACGCCCTCCCCCGCAGCCTCCGGCGCTCCTACGACGCCACGGCGATTCCCGGACTGCGCGCGGGACTCGGCGACGACCGGGTGAGGATGCAGGGCATCGTCGACCGTCTCCGCTCGTCTGACGCGGACGACGTCGCGGATGGGTTCGCGAGCCTCGCCGGAGATGCCGACCTCGCTGCGGTGTGCGCGCCCCTCCTCGCGGACGCGCTCCAGGCGCGGATCGGGGAGCGGCCGGAGATGCCGCCTGAGGAACCGCGGCGACAAGGGCTACGATTCTGATCGCCTCGAGGTTGTCTGCCCACGAGAGGACGCGTCGCGAGTCGACTGACAACCTGCGTCGCGCCCTTCGCTCTCCGACCCTGCGTTACACGATGCACATGTGGGCCGTATTCTCGCGTGTCGTGGCGTCGCTCCAGGGCGAACACCACGCCGCGCTCCGCATCCTCTTCCAGAGTTGGGACCACGACGCGGTGCGCCAGGGCATGGCGCTGGTCCGCACCCTCGCTGACCCTGCGTTCACGGCCTCCCTCGCGGAGGGCGTGGTCGTGCACAAGCCGACCTCCGTGTCCCGCGTCCACGTCGCAACCGACGCGCCACTCCGCCGGCTGGTGAGCGAGGCTCACCTCGACACCATCGCGTTGTTCCTCGCACGGGAGACGGGGCAACTCGACGCGGTCGAGGACCTCCATGTCGCAGACCGCGTCTGGAGCGTGGAACCCCTCGCAGGTCTGCAACGCCTCACGAACCTTTACATCCCCACCCCGAGCCGTTCGAACCGCGTCGTCGGCCTCGACGACCTCCGCGGACTCTCCCACCTGCCGCGCCTCCGCGCGTTGGCCTTCGGATCCCACGGGTTCACGACCCTCGACGGCCTCCACGATCTTCCCGCGCTGGAGGAGATCTCGCTGGATGCCTGCTCTTCCGTCGGGGATATCCACGCGTTGTCCGGGATTCCGTCGCTCCAAACGTTCGTCCTGACGCGCAACTACCGGCTGAAGAGCCTCGACGGCCTCGTGGGGCTCCCGCACCTCGCGCACATCGGCATCCATGCCGCGGGACTGCAGGACATCTCCGCAGTGGCGACGCTACCAGCGCTCCGAACCCTGCGCCTGAGTGCGTGCAAGGACGTCCAGGACTGGGCCCCCCTTCGTGCGGCCACCGGACTTCGCACCTTGGACGCGGGGTTCGAGGGTTTCCACGATCTGCCCCTCCTCGAAGGACACCCGGCCCTCGAGGTGCTCTCGCTGAACGACACCGACGCCCTGCGCGACGTGCGCCCCCTCCTCGGCCTTCCGGCGCTCCGGAAGGTCGATCTTTCCCGGTGCAAGGGCCTCCCGGGCACGCTGCAACGCGTGCACGAAGGTCCCGTCCTCGGGCGCCTCCTCGCGATTCTCCAGGACGACCGGGTGCGGCTCCAGGACGTGGTGGACCGACTCCGGGCGGGAACCTCGACCCAGGTGCAGGGCGCGCTCTACAACCTCCGCGCGGATCCCGACCTCGCCGCGCGGTGCCTCCCGGTCGCGGAGCGTGTCGTCGAGGCGCACCTGCGGGATCACCCTGACGGTGCGCTACCGGGGGAGCTACCCGGCCACGTACAGGACTGCCTCGGACGCCTGCGGCACGACCGGAACCTCGCGGTCGCCTGTGCGCCGCGCCTCGCCGAAGCACTCCAGGCAGAGGTCGGAGAGCGCCCCGTCATGGACCTGCCGGTGGCGGGTACGCAGCTCGCACCGTACGAGCCGGCACCCGAGAAGGAGTTCCTCCTCTACGGCTGACGGCCCGGCGGGTTCAGCGCCCGCCGTTGCGGGCGAGGCGCTGCTCGAGGTCGCGGAGGAGCTGCGCCGCCTCGACGTTCTCGGGCGCCGCGCGGGTGGCCGCGCGCGCCCGGTCCCGGGCGCGTGGAAGCTCACCGCGAGCGAGGAAGATCTGGGCGAGACGCAGGTGCGCCTCCGCGAAGCGGGGGTCGAACTGCGATGAAAGCTCGAGGAAGGCGATTCCGTCCTCCTCCCGCGTCTCCCGGTCCTCGCGGGGATTGTGGAACCGCGCCCACCCGAGCCCGGCGAGGACTTGGGGATCCCCCGGAAGGCGATCGCGCGCGGCTTCGAACCAGGCGTCCGCTGCCTCCCAGCGCGACTCGCGGAGGAGGGCGTGACCCGCCTCGAGGGGATCGGCCGCTTCCCAACGGTCATCGCGGTCGTGCGGACGAGGCGCCGACGCCGCGGAGGCACCGAGGTCCTGGAGGAGGCGCGTGTGCGCGAGGTCGACGGCCGCACGCATCCGCTCTGCGAGCTGCCGGACCGCAGTGTCGGTGTGACCCGCGAGGTCGTCGTAGCGCGCGCGCATGCGCGCCGCCGCGTGCTCGATCGCCGCGGGCTCGGCTCCCCGCGACAGGGCCAGCACCGACCAGGGATTGCCCCCCTCCACGGCCCGGAGCTCGGTCTGGAGGCGCTTCTGGATCGCCGCCGTATCGAGCGGTTGCGGGGAGGGACGGGGACGGTGCGGTAGGGGTGCAGCGTTCTGAATCGGTGTCGCGCTCGGCTCGTTCTTCCCGCGTGTCGATGGCTCCGGGAGGCCGGGTTGCGTGACAGCATCGCCGCTCGGGAGGCGCGAAAGCCGCGAGGCGCTGGCTCCGGGGGCGGCGCGTCCCTCGACGTTCCCAGGGCGGGTGGGGGCTTCGGGGTCGTGGCGGTGAGAGGTGCCGACCTCCGAAAGGCCCGGGTAGATGCGTTCCACGCGTACGGAATCGTCTCCCGTGGAGAGACGCACGGTATCGCCCCCCGGGAGGGTCGGGCGCTCCGACGAGGGGGGCGCGTGGACGGCACGCGCGTGGGGACGCCCTTCGGTGCGGCGCCGCTCGTCCGCGCGCACGAGGTCGAGGATCTCCAGCATCGCACCGGAGCTGCTGACCACGTGGTCGGCTTCCCGAGGCGTGGAGGGCCCGTGGCCCATCACGACGACGAGGGTCTCCGCGCCCCCCGGAACGCGCCGCACCATCCCGAGGAGGGCAGCGATTTCCGGGAGCTTGGCGTCCGCGAGCACGACGTCGGGAGGCGCATCGACGAGCGCCCGGAGGGCCTCCCGCGCGCCCCGGGCCGCAGCCAGGTGCCACGACGGATCGGGAAGGAGGGTCGCGAGGAGGCGCGGCACATCCGGATCAGCACTCACGACGAGGATGTGCACCGCGACTGGCCTCCGCCCCGAGCATCTAGCGCCTGAGGTCGCGGGCGCGCAACGCGAATTCGGGCGATTTCTCGCCCCGAGCCTAGCCAGCTAGCGTGCTCGCCCGCGTCAACGTGGGGTTGTGGTCCGTCAGTTGCAGGCCGGGTCGGAGGCAGGGTCGAGGGCCGCGTCGAGCGTCACGCCGCTGCGCCACGGGGCGCTCGCGTCGACGACATCGAGCTCGAGGCACTGCGCCTCTCCGTCCGGGCAGTCGACGCAGGAAATACCGAAGGCCGGGAGGAGGGCGCACACGTCCCCGAAACCCGTGGCCGCACCGAGGTCACGGACGTCGATCAGGCCGCGGACGTGGACATCCCGCATGGCGCTGGCATCCGCCTCGAACCGACCGTCGACCGTGAAGGCGTAGAGAGGCACGGTCAAGCCCGACGCGGCGAGGCTGGCGTCGAGGGGACCGACGTCGAAGCGCGGGTTCGAGCTGAAGTCTCCCTCCGGGAAGTCGATCGGCGGCGCGCAGGGGTACTGGAGGGTGCTCCCGCGCGCGTCGTAGCCACCGGCCGCAACGAGGTCGATCGTCGTGTCGCTGGCATCCTCGACCATGAAGAGGAGGCTCGTGGTGTCGATGTTTCCGACGAGGAGCGAGGCAACGGTGCTCGAGGGGCTGTTCCAGGTGAGGTCGCGACCGTCGAGCTCGACGTCGTAGGTGCGCCCGACGATCGGCGCCGCGGTCGGGGCACCCACGGTGGTGAACCCGCTGGTGACCTCGTCTCCGCAGGCCGTGACGATCACGCTGTAAGACGTCTCGCGAGCGAGGGCCTCGGTCGGCGTCCACGTGACCGTGAGGCCGTCCTCGGAGGCGCTCACGACGCCCGTAGCCGCCGGAGTGAGGCCGAAGCTCACGTCCGCCGTGGTGACGGGCGCGCTCAGGGTGACGGTCACCGGCACGTCGAGGGCCTGGTCGAGGCTCCCGTCCGCTGGCGTCACGCTGACGATGCTCGCCGTGCAGTTGGCGCCGGAGTCGGCGGTATCGGACGTGTCGTTCCCACCCGTGTCGGCGGAGTCGGTGTCGATCCCGGCAGAGTCGTCCGTTCCCGTGTCGTCGACCCCCGCGGATGTGTCGTCTACCTTCACCGACGAGGAGCTCTCGCACGCGAAGAGGAAACTGGACGCGAACAGCGGAAGGAGGAGGCGCATGAAACTCACCGGGGTGTGGCTCTAAGTATGCGCTGCGCCATCGCTCGACGCCACGGGCGGCATGCGCTTTGCGTGCCATCCCGACGACGACGGGGGGTTTCAGCCCGGCGTGACCGCGAACCAACGCCCTTCGGGGTCGCTGAACGCGAAGTTGGGCGTCCCGAAGTGCTCGCCAACCTCGGTGGCCTCGACGCCGCGCGCGACGAGACGGGCGCGCATGCCCACGAGGTCGTCGTCATGGAAGCAGATCGAAGGCGTGGCGAGGTCGAGCCCGTGGGGGTTGTCCTTCATCATCTCCAGGGGGACGAGCTCGAAAGCAAAGGGCTGGTCCGCGAAGCCGACCTGCACGATGCTGAAGCTCCCGGCCTCGGTGCGCTTCTTCTCGATCATCCCGACCTGATCGACCCAGAACGCACGGCACGCCGCGGGGTCCTTGACGTAGAGCACGACGTATCCGACCTTCATGG
>JACCEE011583654.1_pt1 | contig 12692 bp, 10 predicted proteins | sample 7449931 | NCBI WGS metagenome assembly JACCEE01 (sample SAMN15323457, study PRJNA562643) | freshwater metagenome | isolation source: river surface water | place: USA:Blue River Watershed | collected 2017-08-19 | reverse complement strand
GCCCAAACGTTGTGCTTCGTAGAGGGTTTCAATAGAGCCTTTGAAATTCGGTTTCATGCGATCCGGGAAACCTTCGGCCATGACTTCGGCACCATGCACGCCGGTATCGATCCCGACCACATCCATCAGATAGGCAGGACCCATCGGCCAGCCAAATTTTTCCATCACTTTGTCGATTTGCTGGAAATCTGCGCCGTCTTTTAGCAGTAAGTCAAACGCACCAAAATACGGGAACAGTACGCGGTTGACCAGGAAGCCCGGACAGTCATTGACCACGATTGGGGTTTTCCCCATTTTTTGTGCCAAGACCACTGTAGTCGCGATTGCTTCATCCGAAGTTTTTTCACCGCGGATCACTTCCACTAAGGGCATCATATGCACCGGGTTAAAGAAGTGCATGCCGACAAAGTTTTCCGGACGCTGCAGCGCTTTAGCCAAGCGAGTAATAGAGATGGTCGAGGTATTGGATGCAATAATGGTATTGTCACGAACCTTGCTTTCAGTATCACGAAGCACGGCTTCCTTGATTTTTGGATTTTCCGTGACTGCTTCGATTACGATATCGACTTCTTTAAACTCGTCATAGCTTAAGCTTGGACGGATGCGTGCCAGAGTTTCGCCCATTTTGGCGGGTGTGAGTTTCTGACGTTCCACCTGTTTGGTCAGTAACTTGTTGGCTTCTGACATGCCCAGTGCAAGCTGTGGGTTGCCAATGTCTTTCATGATGATTGGCGTGCCTTTCACTGCGGATTGATAGGCAATCCCGCCCCCCATGATGCCAGCACCCAGCACCGCCGCCTGATTGACCGGATGTGCGCCTTTTTCATATTTTTTCGCAGTCTTTTTTACGATCTGGTCGTTCAGGAACAGACCGATCAGGGCTTCAGCCTGTGGTGTGACTGCGACTTTGGCAAAGTTTTGTGCCTCAATTTTAACGGCTTCATCACGCGGCAGGCTGGCTGAGGCTTCGAGTGAATCCAGCAAAATTTTCGGTGCTGGATACTGTGCCGGATTGGCTTTGGCAAATACCACACCGCGTGCACTGTTAAATGCCATCATTTGTTCCAGTGCGCTGAGTTTGACCGGGTCAATTTTTTCCTGACGTTTGGCACGCCAGTCCAGACGCCCCGCAATTGCCTGTTTGACCAAATCTAATGCCGCAGCCTGGAGCTGGTCGGCTGCTACGACCGCATCTACGGCACCATCTTTCAATGCGGCTTGTGCTTTTTTCGGTGCGGCCAGTGTCATCCATTCAATGGCATTATCAATCCCGATGACACGGCTCAAACGGATGGTTCCACCAAAGCCCGGAATCAGGCCCAGTTTGATTTCAGGCAGACCGACTTGTGCCTGCTCCGCCATCACACGGTAGTCACACACCAGACACATCTCAAAACCACCGCCGAAGGCAATGCCATTGATTGCGGCAACTTTCGGAACATCGAGATCTTCAAATCCGCTAAACACATCATGACTTGGCAATAACCAGTCGACGATGCCCTGTTCACCGCGAGCGAAGTTTTCATCAAATTCGGTAATGTCCGCACCGACAATAAATGTGGATTTGGCCGAAGTCACGATCAGACCCTGAATTTCTGAATGTGCTTTCACGGCATTAATTGCGGCCTGAAAATCTTCAATCGTTGCACGGTTGAACTTGTTAACCGACTCACCTTGTAAGTCAAAGCGGAATTCTGCAATTCCGTCCGCAAGCATCTGGACGGTAATGGCATTGCCAGCGTGGATCATGCCCTGATCTCCTTTATTTTGGAGGACTATTTTGTTGATGTCATAAAGCGGGTGTACCTGTCCTGCACACCTCGAGGTTCGCTCAATCTTACGATAACTGTCCGGAAAATAAATATCACAAGTTGTATCAAGCCGTGACGCTAGGGTCACTAATTTTTTGTGGCTATGCTTGCGTAGGTGATCAGATTTTTTAGGCAAGTCTGATGATGTTGAGAAATCGTTCTGTTTTTATGGGATTTTTTAACCCGGGAGGAATGGTTCAGGGATGAAATGTTTACGGATTTCTGGCATTAGCTTTACAAATTTTCGGTCAAAATAGTCAATCCAAGTGATTAAACCACCATTGGATTGTGCCAAAAAGGACACGGCAGCGTTGCAGGATTGTGGATGGCGTGTTGCTGTTTTTTTGCTAGAATCCGCACAATTTTCAATGTTTTCTTGCTTTAAGGCCGGCTTTTTTAAAGTCGCTTAACGCTGTGTCCTGTTAGTGAGTGGTCATATGATTAAATGGATCATCCTCGCGATTTTCGTGATTTCCGCCCTGTATATTCAGCATCGCGGTAAAGTGCGTCACTCGTTTTATCGTCAGTTTTTTGACCATTCAACGCTGCTCGCCCCGATTAATTTCCTGATGTACCTGTTTTCCAAGGTGCCGAACCAGCCTTATATTGACACCCAGTATTTTAAAGATCTGAAGGTGCTGGATGAGAACTGGGAAATGATCCGTGATGAAGCCAAGGCGTTGTATGCTCAAGGCGGCATCAAGGCATCCAGCACTTATGATGATTTAGGGTTTAACTCGTTCTTTAAAACCGGTTGGAAACGTTTCTACCTGAAATGGTATGACTCGGCACATCCTTCTGCCGCAGAGTTGTGTCCGAAAACCACGGCCTTGCTGAAAACCTTGCCTTCGATTAAGGCGGCGATGTTTACCGAACTTGCACCTGATAGCCGTCTGGTGCGTCACCGTGATCCGTATGCAGGTTCTTTACGCTATCACTTGGGCTTGATGACGCCAAATGATGACCGTTGTTTTATTGATGTGGATGGTCAGCGTTATTCCTGGCGTGATGGCGAAAGCGTGGTGTTTGATGAAACTTATATCCACTATGCCGAAAACAAAACTGACCAGAACCGGATTATCTTTTTCGCTGATGTGGAACGTCCGCTTAAATCCAAACTGATGGAAGGTTTTAATCACTGGTTTGGACGTAAGGTGATGACGGCAGCCAGTTCACCGAATGAAGCAGGGGATCAGACCGGTGGCCTCAACAAACTGTTTGGTTATGTTTACCAAATCCGTATTAAAGCCAAGGCGCTGAAAAAGTCCAACCGGACTTTGTATTACATTCTGAAATGGGTGCTGATGCTGGGAATTTTCTTCCTGATCTTTATTCGGCCTTATGTGTTTTAGATCTTCGATCAAAACGCTCCGCATGGAGCGTTTTTTTATGGCCAAGCATGTGACTGATTTTACAAAAATCTAGCCAAAACCTGATGAACTCCAATATGATGCAAAAATCATCTATACAATAGAAAGCGGGTTTAACATGCGCATCAAACAAGGATTATTTGGGGTTGGGCTTCTGGCGTTCGTGGGCTTGACCCATGCGACAACGTGGACTGCTGAAAGTCCTTATGTGGGACGGGTGAATGCTGGTATTTCTGGTGGTGCAGTTGTGCAATGGCAGTGTGACGGGCAACGTTGTGAAATGTCCGGCCCTTGGGGGGCTGGGCTATCCATGGAATCTTGCCAACAGCTGGTGGCAAAAGTCGGGCCGATTCAGAGTTACCGTAATTCAGCAGGTCAGGCCTGGGCAGCGGGTTCGGCGGAATTGGCGCAATGTAATCAGCTATCTCGTGCCGCCCCTGCAATCGGAATGAATACCTGGTATGCACAAAGCAAACATCAGGGGCAGGTTATTACGCAAATCCCGGGTGGCGTGCAGGTGGTCTGGAATTGTAATGGCCGTGAATGTGCGATGACTGGTCCTTGGGGAGCGGGGTTGTCACTAGAAGCCTGTCAGGATCTCACTCGCAAAATTGGCAAGATTCAGAGTTACCGTAATTCAACCGGACAGCAATGGAAACAGGGTTCAAAAGCATTGGCTGCCTGTAACGCTGTGGCACCTTAACGCTTCATCCATGCAGTTCCCCAACCGATGCTGTTATGTGGTGAGGGGAGCTGTCGCGATCACGTGTAATTGTCCTTGCTGGCAATCGATCTGCACCTCAAGTTGTTCAGGATATTGCAGAAAATACGCCGCAAGTACCGGTTCTAGTTCGGTACGCATTTTACGCGCCAGATGTCGGGCACCAAAACGGATGTCATGGCCTTGGTAAAAATGGGCTTGGGCCGCTGTGCTGAGCTGAACCCGGCGTTTCTGGTGTTGCAGGCGCTGATTGAGTTTTTCCATTTCGATCTCAACCAGACGCGGCAGGGCATTTTCCTGAACCGGAAGATAATGCAAGGTGCGGTCAATGCGGTTTAAAAATTCTGGATCAAACTGGCGGTGTAACACTTTTTCAATCAAACGCTGTGCGGGCAGGCGTTTTAATAACAGACTTTGTGCCTTTTCTGGGAGATAACTGAGTTTGTTCAGATATTCCTGTGCCGCACGTGCACCAACATTACTGGTCATGAAAATCATGCAGTTGCGAAAATCGAGGGTTTTGGTGCCTGCGGACAAGGTCAGTTTTCCGGTATCAAGCACATTCAGTAAACTGCGAATGACTTCGGTACTGGCTTTTTCCAGTTCATCAAATAACACGATACCTGGGCGGGTATGCGAGCCTTGAATGGCCACTTCATCAAACAGCGTGTTGCCTTCTTTGGAGCCCACGTAGCCGGGAGGGGCACCGGTCAGTGCCGCCGCATAATGTTCCTGTGCTAGCGTGTTCATGTCGATCCGGCAAAATGCATCACTACGGCCATAAATGGCTTCACTGATTAGACGCACAGTTTCGGTTTTGCCTACGCCGGTGGGGCCAAGCATCAGGGTCACAGACAAAGGACGTTCCGGATTGGAGAAATCCGCTTTCACTACCTGCAGCATTTTTTCGATTTCACCCAGTGCCGTATCTTGTCCGATAATCCGTGCCCCTAAGCGCTGCATCACCTGCTGTGGCTCAAAATGAAAACGCGGTTTACCGATCATTTTATCCTTGGCGGATGCTGTGGTATTTGGCATGAAAGGCTGAGCAAAAGACGGGTTTGGGGATTGGGTCGACATGCGGTTACTTCTTCATCCGGCTGTTGCGCAGAGCATAACAAAATTGACCGAAACAACTTATAGACTTTAGCAATCAGATGATTGTTCCGGGCTATAGCATTGTTGTGCGCGAGGAGCGTTAAAAAGTCCGGTTTGCATTCCATTACTGGTTAACTAATCTGATCTAATGTGGGGTGAGTTTTATAGAGAACCAACTTGAAAAATAGAAGTGAAGCAGCACATCATGTTACAGAGCAAAATGTGATGATAGAAATAGGCTGGATGTGAACGAAAACGCACGTGAACATATTGAAAAGATTTTGGCGCATATGACCCAATTGCCTGGCGTATATAAAATGCTGGGCAAGGATGGAGAGCTGCTGTATGTGGGCAAGGCCAAAAATCTGAAAAACCGTGTCTCCAGTTACTTCGTCAAAACCATTGAACATCCGAAAACCCAAGCCTTGGTGGCACGGATTTATGATATTGAAACACTGGTGGTCCGTAGTGAGACCGAAGCGTTGCTGCTTGAGCAGAACCTGATCAAACTGCACCGTCCACCGTATAATATCCTGCTACGGGATGACAAATCCTACGTCTATATTTTTGTGTCCAGCGACCAGCCTTATCCGCGGATTGCCAGTGGTCGTGGCAAGGGTAAACATGCGGTGGGCAAGTTTTTTGGTCCTTACCCAAGTGCCTATAGTGCACGGGATACCCTGTTGGTCCTGCAAAAACTGTTCAATGTGCGCCAGTGTGAAAACAGCTATTTTGCTCAACGTAAACGTCCCTGCTTGCAGTATCAGATCAAACGTTGCTCCGCGCCCTGTGTGGGGTTGATCAGCCCTGAGGCTTATCAGGAAGATGTGAAAAACTCGATCCGCTTTTTGCAGGGGGATACCCGCGAGTTGAATCAGGAACTGATCAGCAAAATGGAGGCTGCCGCGGAACAGCTGGAATTTGAAAAAGCCGTTTTTTATCGCGACCGTTTAGGACTGTTACGTGAAGTACAGGCCCAACAGGCCGTATACAAAATCAAAGGCGAAGCGGATATTCTGGCCATTGCCCATGCGGCGGGGGTGACCTGTGTGCAGATCATGTATGTGCGTAATGGCCGGATGCTGGGAGGCAAGAGCTATTTTCCGGATATGCTGAGCGATGATCTGGGACAAATGTTGAGTGATTTTATTGCCAACTTCTATTTTCAGGTGGCGGATGAAATTCCGGTGGAACTGATCGTGAATGTTGAACTGCCGGATCGACAGGAGCTGGAAGCCGCTTTTCAACAACAGTTTGACAAGAAAGTTCAGATCAAGCACAAGGTACGTGAAACCCGTGCCGAATGGCAGGAGCTGGCGGTCATGAACGTGCAGCATGCCATCAAAGGACAGTTATCAAATCACTTTGAGCTGAATGAGCGTTTCCATCAGCTGGAACAAGCGCTTGGTCGTCCAGTGGATCGCATCGAATGTTTTGATATTTCCCACACCATGGGTGAAGCCCCGATAGCCTCCTGTGTGGTCTTTGACCAGGGGGGGGCACGTAAGCGTGATTACCGCCAGTTTGCTATTGAAGACATTACCGGTGGGGATGACTACGCCGCGATGCGTCAAGCTTTAACACGGCGCTACAAAAAGCATATGCTGCCAGATTTACTCCTTATTGATGGCGGTAAAGGCCAGCTGCATATGGCGATGGACGTCATGCAAGAACTTGGCCTTGAGGCCTTTATGGTTGGCGTGTCCAAGGGGGAAGGGCGCAAACCTGGACTGGAAACTTTACATTTTACCGATGGCACAAAAATCCAGTTACCGGAAGACAGCAAGGCACTCCACCTGATTCAGCAGGTGCGCGATGAAGCCCATCGTTTTGCGATTACTAAACATCGTGCCAAGCGGGATAAGCGCCGTGCTGGCTCCGTGCTGGAAGCTATTCCGGGATTGGGACCGAAACGCCGTCGTGATTTGCTGACCCATTTTGGCGGGATTCAAGGTGTACTCAAAGCGTCAGAAAAAGAACTGACCGTGGTGCCGGGGCTAGGTCCGATGATGGCACGCACCATTTATAAAATTCTGCATGAGTAACCTGGCGATCCTGTATCAGAGCAACCCGTTGAAACTTTCCAGATGTTTTTAGTATCACATTCTTCGCAGGCCATTTTTTGTGAACAGATTGGTTGCCCTTGTTTCGGAGAAACTCTGACTTATTTCGGGCTTTTGACCTTTATCTTGCATTCGTTCGCATAAAATTGGCATTCACCTCCACCCGTGAACAAGACAGTCTCTGGATCAGATCGGGTTGCCTAGTCGACACTTTCTGGCATTTCGTATAAAGTGACGCCTATTCAAGAGGGATAAATCCTCTATTTTTGCAGGTTGCATGTCGCGAGATGCAACACGGGGACAACACTGGCGGTGTCTATGACAACAGGTCGCATCCTGAATATTCCAAACATTTTAACGCTGGCACGTATTGCACTGATTCCAGTGTTTTTACTGATTGCCTACTGGCCTCCTGCCATTGGGATTGGTGGAAGTACGGGTGGCATGACTCGACATATTTTGCTGACCGCAATCTTTGTGCTGGCAGCGGTCACGGACTGGTTTGATGGTTATCTGGCACGGACCTTAAATCAGACGTCTGCCTTTGGCCGTTTTCTGGATCCAGTGGCAGATAAACTGATGGTGGCGGCTGCACTGATTGTCTTGGTGCAATGGCAGCCGACCATTTCCATGGCCTTTGCTGCGATTGTGATTATCTCGCGCGAGATTACTGTTTCTGCGTTGCGCGAATGGATGGCAGAGTTGGGGGCACGTACCAGTGTCGCTGTGTCAACTGTTGGCAAATATAAAACCGCCTTTCAGATGATTGCGATTAGTGTATTCCTGCTGAACTGGCCACCGCTAGAGATGTTGGCCTATGGATTGCTTTATACCGCTGTCGTCTTAACCCTGTGGTCGATGTTTATTTATATGAAAGCCGCCTGGCCTTATTTAAAACAACCGTAAGATGAGCGAAATGGCCTTTCTGTTGAAAGGCTTTTTTATGCCTTGTAGATTGTTCTCATTGATATGTGGAGAAGACCCCATGCATCTGGATCTGTTTGCACCCCAGCCACAGCAAAATCTTCTGCCTTATGACGGGGACGTGCAGGATTACGGTCTCGTGCTGAACTGTACCGATGCGAGTGCCTATCTTGATTATTTTTTACAGCATCTGCCATGGCGTCCTGATCAAGTCAAACTCTATGGTTGCCAAATTCAGACGGCACGGCAAATGGTCTGGTACGCGGATCAGGCCTGCAATTATGCCTATTCCGGTGTGACACGACAGGCTTTGCCCTGGGATTCGCGTTTATTGCAGCTTAAAGAGCAGATTGAACGAGAAACCGCTGAGCAGTTTAATTCCTGTCTGGCCAATTTATATCAGGATGGTACACAAGGGATGGGTTGGCATCGCGATGATGATATGGGGCTGGCTCCGACTACCAGCATTGCTTCGCTCAGTCTCGGGGCGACACGTAAATTTGTTTTTCGTCATCTGCATACTCATGAAAAGGTGGAAATCCAGTTACAGCATGGCCAATTGATTTTGATGAAAGGGGTCACCCAAAAATATTGGCAACATGCCTTGATGAAGTCGGCCCGGGTCATGCAACCCCGTATCAACCTCACGTTTCGTCAGTTCCAGTTCTAAGTTTTGTCCGGGCAACAGGCATAAAAAAGCCCATGCTGAGCACGGGCGGATGAGCACTTCACGTTAGGGCTTCAAGCCTTGCGGGTCACGATACCAGCTCTCGATCAACAGAGCAGCGGCCAGACTGTCAGCCGCCAGACGTTTTCCACGACCTTGAGCCTGATAGTGTTCCAGTTCATCCCGCGCCTCACGGGTAGTTAACCGTTCATCCACCATCAGGGTTTCAATATGGGTCTGATGATGCAGTCGGCGGGCGAACTTGCGTGCACGGGTAGACAGCTCGGATTCAGTGTCGTCCATATTTAACGGTAAACCCACCAGAAATAGATTGGGCTGCCATTCCTTGACCAGTTTTAAGAGATGGTCCCAGTTCGGAATGCCATCTTTCATCGCAAACAGGGGGAGGGGATTGCTGCTGTGAATCGTGGACTGACCCACAGCCATCCCCATTTTTTGTGTGCCAAAGTCAAAGGCCATGATCAGTTGTGGTGCAGTTAAATCAGGCATGACCGATCTCTGAAGCCAGCCAGGTACGGTCAACGCCCATTTTTTTATAGGCGGCGTCCCAACGGTCGCTGTACGGTAAATTAAAAATCAGATCCATATCGGCATCACAGATCAGCCAGTCACCGCGTGCGATTTCTTCTTCCAGTTGGTGTTTGCCCCAGCTGGCATAGCCTAAAGCGATCTGATAACGTCCAACCCCTTCATTATGCGCAATCGCATCCAGAATATCTTTACTGGTGGTGATACAGACATTCTCACCTACGGCAATGGAGGAATGCCAAGTTGGTTGACCAGTATGCAGGACAAAGCCCGCCTCTGGACGTAAAGGGCCACCTTGCAACACTTCATGCGGTTGCACATTGTCGGCATCAATATCCAGATCATTCAATAGTTCTTTAATCTGGATGCCCGATGGCCGGTTAATAATAATGCCTTGCGCACCATCTGCATCATGTCGGGCCACATAAATCACGGTGTTGGCAAAGTTTTCATCGGCCAAGTCGGGTGGGGCAATCAGACAACGATGCATCAGATATTGTTTTGTCACCTAAGCTGTTCTCCTAAAATCAGCGTGTATTCTTTGCAGTCTTAACCGTCATCAATGGCGGTAAAATGCCTGATTTCAATCGTTGAACTGCAGATTCCCTATTTCTACTTATCCCATAAAAAGCAAAGGCTGACAACTTGAGTTCACGCAACAACAGCAAGGATAGAACGTAATTTTTTAGCAAAATTCTGAGATTAGCGGCGGACTGTATAAAAAATGTGAGATTTCTAAGGGGGCTTTGCCAGAACGTCATGCAGATCAGTTGAAGTTTGATATGGATAAAAAAATCCCTCAGCTTGAGGGATTTCTAACGTGGCTTTGGCATTTAAGCATGCTGGAATTTGAGCTGACGCAGCTGTTTGGCATGTTGTAAGGTCGTCTCATTGATTTCAATACCACCAGTCATGCGGGCCAGTTCCAGAATTTTTTGCGTTTCATCCAGTTCAACAATCGTGCTGCTCGCTGGATCGGTCTGCAGTTTTTTCACCAGCAAATGCTGGTCTGATTGTGCCGCCACCTGAGCCTGATGGGTGATACAAAGAATTTGTACATGCTGTCCCAGACCCGCCAACAGACGTCCGACAATTTCAGCCGTGCCACCACTGATCCCGACATCAATTTCATCAAAGACCAAAACCTCAGCTTCGGTTTTTTCTGCATTCATCACCTGCATCACCAAGGCAATACGGGAAAGTTCCCCACCAGAAGCGACGCGTGCCAGCGGTTGTGGAGGAATACCCTTATTGGCGGTAAACAAAAGCTGGATAAAGCTGAGACCTTCAGCAGAAGGTTGTTCAAGAGGTTCAAACTTAAATTCAAAATAAGCTTCAGGTAAGGCGAGCTGTTTGACCTGTTCAGTCAATTGCTTGGCCAGAGGCACTGCGGCAGCACGACGAATCTCATCCAGATGCTGTGCCTTGGTCATGAAGTCCTGATAAGCGACTGCAACCTGCTCTGCCAAGGTTTCTGGATCTTCGAGCTGATGCAGCTGTTCCAGTTCGGTTTGCCACTCGCCATAGTGTTGTTTTAACAATTCAGGCTGTGTGCGGTATTTACGCGCCAGACGATGAAACATTTCTAGCTGTGCATTCAGCTGTTCCATGCGTTCCGGATCAAAACTTTGCCGGTCAATAAACTGGCGTAAGTTTGCCGTTGCATCCTCAATCTCACTTTGTGCATTCAGCAAGGAGGTGTAGATTTCCGCCAGTTGTTCACTGCGTCCGCTATGCTGTTCGAGGCGTCGCAGAATCGAGGCGATTTCTTGGGTAATATTCGGTTCCGCTTCATCCAGAATATTCAAGCTGTAGGCACAATCCTGCATGATGCTTTCATGATGGCTGAGCCGATCAAACTCTTGTTCGATCTCCGGATAATCGATCTGGATCAGTTCTTCAAGTTCTTCGAGCTGGACTTCCAGGGTTTCAATCCGCTGTTTACGGGTGGCTTGTGCATCTAGGGCTGCCTGATGCTGGCGAATCTGTTTTTGCCAACCGCTGTAAGCCTCGCGTACGTCTTGTGCAGGTTGATAAAAGTTGCTGTAACGGTCTAGCCAATGTTTAGGATAAGGGGGTTCAAGCAGCTGTTGTTGGCTATGCTGGCTATACAGTTGTACCAACAGACGGCCGATTTCTTTCAGCTCGGCCAAGCTGCTCGGACGACCATTGATCCAGGCCTTACTGCGTCCGGTGGCAAAAATAACCCGGCGCAAATGAATTTCTCCAGACTCATCAGCAAGTTCATGTGTGGCCAACCACTGGGCTTCAGGACTGTCCGTTTCATAGCTGAAAATTGCCGTGACATCCGCCTTATCCAACCCATAGCGCACGTAGTTGGTATCAGTGCGTTCGCCTAAACAGGCCGAAAGTGCATCCAACAATAAGGATTTACCGGCCCCTGTCTCACCGGTGAGCACGTTAAAACCTGGTTCAATATCAACAGCTAGATGTTCAGCAAGGGCAAAATTGATCAGAGTTAAATGGGTCAGCATAAACGCGTCCGGACTGCGGAAAGTTTTGTTCTAAGATAGAGAAGTTTGTTGATGAGCTCAAGCGATCAACATGCTGAAGTGAGAGGAAAAATCTGATTTCAGTGCTTTTTTTGCAAAAGAATAATATTTTGTGCTTCCACTATTTTTACGTTCATGATTTTTCTATATTTATTTGAAAAATCGAAAATTCATGTTGCACCTACGATGCCTCTATTAGGCTGAATTTGTTCCTCATGGAGAAAGAATGGACTCATTGATTGGCTTTAAATTGTGATCAATGTCATGTAATCAATCTAAGAATTAAACATGCCTACGTGGAAAGAGAAGTTAAGCTGATGAGGTTCTTGATAAAAACATAGATTGATTAGTTGTAGCGGCACAATTAAACTAGCTCGCAGAATGTAGGATAGAGCGTTATCTGGAGAATACGCATGAGTTCAGCTCAGTTTGATCACGTATCTGTGGTAAAAAAATCAAATGTCTACTTTGGTGGCATGTGTATTAGCCACACAGTACAGTTTGAAGATGGAACGAAAAAAACTTTAGGGGTTATTTTACCGACCGAGCAGCCTTTAACGTTTGAAACCCACGTCCCTGAACGTATGGAAATCATTTCGGGTGAATGCCGCGTTAAAATCGCGGACAGCGAAACCAGCGAATTGTTCCGTGCAGGCCAGTCTTTTTATGTGCCGGGCAACAGCAAGTTTAAAATTGAAACGGATGAAGTATTAGATTACGTCTGCCATTTAGAAGGCTAAGAAATCTACTGCTAAATCGGTTACACTAGTCCTTATAAGAGAAATCCTGTGAAGTTGGCTTTGCAGGATTTTTATTTTGTATTGTAGTCACGATAGAGGTCGTTCATGGCAAAACCAGAATATTATTATGGCGTTCACTCAGTGGAGTCATTATTAGAGCTTGAGCCGGAACGGGTATTAACTCTCTTTACGTTGAAAGGACGTGATGACCAGCGTTTGCAACGTATTCTGCAACT
>JACCEE010750261.1_pt1 | contig 12693 bp, 26 predicted proteins | sample 7449931 | NCBI WGS metagenome assembly JACCEE01 (sample SAMN15323457, study PRJNA562643) | freshwater metagenome | isolation source: river surface water | place: USA:Blue River Watershed | collected 2017-08-19 | reverse complement strand
CCTAAGTTAAAATCTAACTCCTGGTACTCATTTTCACCAGAAGAAGCAAAATACTCAACACCAACTAAGAAGGCGGAGGGGAATAATAATGATATCTCGATACCCATATGACAAAGATAACACATGTGTTGCGTATTGCAACTAGCACTTGTAAAGTGCATGAATTTTTCCGATTTTTGCATGCGTGAACATAATAAACTTTTCTGGCGGCAGAACATCAGCCTATATGACAAAGAGATTGATAGACGAAGGTCTTACAAACTACGTGGTGGTGTTTCAAAATACTGGAAAGGAGGGGCCTCAGACCTTAGACTTTATACACAAATGCGATAAAGAATGGAACCTAAACATAGTATGGATAGAATACGACATAAAAGAGGAAGAGAAGACAAAAGGAACATTCAAAGAAGTCACTTACGAAACAGCCTCACGAAACGGAGAACCGTTTGAAAAAGCCATCCAATATAATAAAGGCTACCTCCCCTCCAACTTCCAAAGATACTGCACCAAATTCCTCAAACTCAAAACTCTCAAATACTACCTCAAATCAATAGGCGTAAAATACTACACAAACTACCTCGGAATAAGATATGACGAACCCGATAGAGTAGCCAAACTAAAAGCAAGTGACCGCTTTGTCAAGGAAGAACTAGAACTCCCCCTATACAAGTGGAAAATAACTAAGGCTGACGTACTAGACTGGTGGAAACAACAACCATTTGACCTTGAAATAGATCCTCTGTATGGGAACTGTGACGGATGCTTCCTAAAAGGTAAGGGAAAACTCGCAATGATTGCTAAGGATAAGCCTGAACTACTAGATTGGTGGATTGAGATGGAGGACAAATACGAGAAGCAGTTCAGAAAGGACATTACATATAGGCAAATAAGAGACAAGGCTATCTCGCAGCTGGATTTATGGAAGGGAGATGAGGGTATGAACTGTTTCTGTAACATAGATTAAAATATACCCCCCTGGTTTATACCCCCCGGTATAATACCCCCAAGTATAAAATACCCCCCCTACCTTAAAAATATAAAGTTTGCGAAAGGTAGTGAAAAGTGATACCTAGTGCAAAATATTTGTGCGAGTGAGAGAGGTAAACGTTACATTTCCGGAAACTTTGCTTCGCAAAAAAATACCCCCGTCTACTAAATTAGGCATCGCGATTCCATTTAATTGGACAGCTGTGTCCATTTTTTTAGACAATTACTGTCCAGAAAACTGATCACTTTGGTTGTCTACTGCATACTACAAGGGTAACGAACAAATGTATGTTTTTTTGGGCATCACTGTATAATAAAAAGGACATATGTTCCATAAGAAATAAAAGGGACAAAAACAAATTTCGTTTGTCATATTTTCGTCATATTTTTTTGTAGCCCGTTCATTTTTTTATGACAAAAAAATTACATTGTTTATTTGCAAATCAAACACTTTCCACTTATACTACACGCGCGCCCGTTTCCTATTATATAAAGGGGAAATTTTGGGGGTTGTTTAGAATGATTCTAAATTATTTTTGTAAGTAATTGAAATTCAATGAGTTAGAAATTATTTTGAAAATAATTGAAAAAAAAGTTAGAAAAGTGTTGAATGTGTGGTTTTTTGTTGTATCTTTGTATCGTATTAGAAATATCGTTATTGATTATCAAGGTAGGGACTGAAAAGTTAGCCGATGAATGTGGGGTGTCAATCGTGTGTCTAGTGCAATTTATGAGCAGTTCTAACTGAAAATGTGGTGTTTTCAGCGTGACGAACTATTGTCTGAAGAAACAGGCAAGCCGACATAGCGGACGGCGTGGACATTCCATGACCTTACGATTGTAACAAGGGTGTATTACCATACTTGAATGGGAACGCTATGTATGACGCAACACAAACGGACGCGATGTTATCGTGGTGGCAAATTATAGTCAAGTTGTTAGCCGTAATGGGCATCGTCCCTTAATGGGAAACGCTAGGGCAATATATGGTAAAACCTAGGCGGATGAAGTATGCACTTTGAGAACCGACTCATTAATCATCCGAATACATTACAAGTTACAATTATGTAACAATCAAAAACGAACGAACAAACACGCTATTATTATAGTCGTGTCTTCTATGTCATAGGTGTGTACTTATACACCTATCTGCTATCGGGTGCGGTCAATTTATGTTGACTTACTTCAATGTTACGCACCCGCCAAAACCATTTATTAAAACAATTATGTCAAAAAAACTAACCCTTTTTGTTTCGCAAGATTGTGAGACAAAAAACGGACGCTTTATTGTGTCCCCTCGTGAATTGTCCGTTGAATTTGTTGATGCGGACGCGGTCGGTGTCGTTATTGGTGACCTTGTAGACCAATTCTTTGATGTCCTTGACGTGCAAAGGCGGTACAAGCGGTGTCCTTACAAGTTAAACAAGCCAATCAACCTTAAAGTATCGTTTGAAGATACAGCACTAGACAATGTCGGTACTGCTTTACGGGATACCTTTGAGGAGGGTGTGCGTATCGGTGGCGAACGTGGTATTAAAAACTTTGCGTGTTACCTTGTAGACATGCTTACTGCGGTGGCTAAGAATAAGCGACCAAAAGCAAGTCGTCCTAATGTGGTAGACATTGTTAGTGGTGACTATGTACGTATAGATAATATGCGTGCCTTATGTGATGCGTCTATGGAACAGTTTCTATCTGTTGCACAATAAAAGTAAATTCTAAATGTGGTCTGAGGCCCCCTTCCTTAATTGGTTGGGGGTTGTCAGTATGTCGAACGTAGCCACATTTCCAAACCTTTAATTAAAAACAAATGGTACAAGTAAAATTCCTCACAACCGCAGAGATTGACGAACTGCGCAATCGTTACAAACGGAAAGTTGTTAACGGTAAAACAAGAACGTCTGCAATTCAACCAAAAGAACGCAAAGCGTTTAAGTATGGTATCACATCGGAAAATAATTACTATCGGGCATGAGATACCTATTGTTATTCCTAACTATTCTACATTTCATTGGCTTTGTGGTCGCAACCTTTGAAACGCAAATACACTTGGCTATTTTCTGCCTTGTGTTGTCAGTCATTTACCTAATCGGATTTGTATACTTTGAAAAAAATAAAACCTTACATACATGACAACAAAAAACTATATGTGGTTAGTTGGCTATTATTATAGTCAAGAAGGAGATTATTTTGATATTTTATTGTTTGTAACTGCCGATGAAGAACAAGCAAAAGCATACGTGAAAAAATTCAAACGAGTACAAACCATATATCAAAACCACGTGCAAAAATATACAGGTCTTTACGATCAAGGTATGTTTGATAGTATACCATTTTATAAAAAAATAGAAATAAGATAATGACACAAAAAGAACAACAACAACTAACCATCGGTGATACTGTATGGTGTGTGCATCCTCTCTTTACTTACCCATTTGAAACCCGTGTCACCGAGATGCGGGTTTTTAATGTTAATCAAGACGAGCCAGAAAAGGTAATCGAACCAGCCATTGAATACACACTTGTCGGACATGGTATTGAACTGCCATACAATCAAGACGGTAAGTGGTTTGTGTACGATAACGATATGACAACTGAGTTTCATGGTGAGCAAGAATGTTATTACACAACCAAAGACACCGCAATGTTGGGCTTGATAAGGACATTGCGGACTTTAGCGGAGCTTTATTTAGTAAAATTAGAAAACAAATACTTATAGAACAAAACTAAACAATTAAAATTATGGAACATTTAGGAAATCAAGAAGTAGAAATGGTAACTACTCACTTTAATGTAGAAGTACCACAATCTGAGGCCACCTACTACGATCGTCTCCACTGTTGGCTTACCGACACTGAACTTGACGAACTACGTGATGATGGTAGTGTTGTATTTTGTGAGTACCACCAAGAAGAAATTTGGGAATCTCAAGCAGTGCATGGTGTTATTGACAGACGCGGTAACACAGGTTATTTCCATCGTGACTCTAATTATGTTGTTGTTGTAGATTGGGATTATCGTTATGTCATTGACTCAGATGTTGCAGAAGAACTAAACCTGTACTATTGGGAAGAGGATGGTGATTATCACACAGAATCAGAACCTGATGCTAATGATTTGTTTGATTATCATAGCGGTAATCGTCACTTTGATAATGAGGCTCGTAATGCAGAGTGGCGTATCGCTTATGAGGTAGAGAAAGAAGACGATCATTACCGTAGTTGTGAGTCTGCACATGACTGTTTCGATCGTACCAGGTGGGCAAAAGAACGCGATGGTTCTCTTTGTGATTCTACTGGCTTTGAGTTTATCTCTCCTGTGTTTGACATGTTCAATGTAACTGCAGACACATTCCGTAATGTTGAGGGTTATATCAATGCAGATTACAGTAAAGATTGTGGTGGTCACATCAACATATCACACATTACTATGACACCTCGCGAAGTGTATGACTCTATCAAGTCTTATATGCCTATGCTTTATGCTTTGTATAATGGTCGTGTCAAGAATACCTATTGTCCTGCTATCTCTAAACATAATAGTGCCAATGATAAGTATGGTGCTGTGTATATCAAAGACTCTCGCTTAGAGTTTCGTATCTTCAGTGCTGTTAAGAATGTTACTAATATCTTATGGCGTACTGAGTTAATCAAGTACATGGTATCTAATCGTAATGTAAGTGAGGCCCAAGTCTTAAAAAATATGCTTGATGGTCGCAGTAAGTTACATTCATTGTTGCGCCAAGTGTATAGCGTAGACCAAATCATTAAGAAAGGTGAGATGTTCTACACCTATTGTCGTCAGTATTCATTCGAAGTCATTGACACACACAACTATCTTGTCAAGCGTAAGATTATCAAGTTACCCAAGAAGACTAAGAAACCTGTTGATATTACCAATACGGTGTGGGACAATCCAATTATCGTAATTGATTGGGATGACTTGACACCCGAACAACAAGATGATTTCATGAACAACACAACCAGTCCTATGACTACATTGCCAATCGAAACTAACTAATCAATTAATCAATCAACCAATTAAAAAACAAAAACAATTATGTGTATCGCAATTTACAACAACAAAGATTTACTCACCAAGAAAACATTACAGAACTGCTGGAACTCTAACGACGATGGCGCAGGTATGTTGTGGGTAGAAGACGGACAATTACAAGTATACAAGCAACTCAAATCATTCAAAGCATTCTTCAAACAGTATCAAGAAATACGCAAGGTTACTGACAAAGTAGTACTGCACTTTCGTATCCGTACTCACGGTGTAGTTGACGAGCGTAACATTCACCCATTCATTGTTGATGAGACCGTAGGTTTTGTACACAATGGTATCATTGACGATTTCTCCTATGGTGTATCAGAGTTCTCTGACACGTGGCACTTCAATGAGTTCCTCAAAGATATGCCCAAGCAATTCATCAAGTCGTCTAGTGTTATGTCTCTTATCTCTGACTTCATCGGTTCATACAACAAACTTATCTTTATGGGTAATGACAACGAGGTTGTTATTGTCAATGAGAAAGCAGGCTATTGGGATGGCGAGTCTTGGTTCAGTAACAAGTCATACCTCGATCCATCACTGCGCTACTACGGACACCAACTACAAACAACCAAAACACCTACCACTAACTACGCATCTAAAGATTGGAATGACTACTATGATAAGTTAGACGAGCAGTCTTGGAATGCATCGTATGGTGTCACTGATGGTACTTGTATTGACTGTGGTATAGAGTTGATGAAGGGTTATGGTGATGACTTAGAGAAAGGTCAGTGTTGTATGTGTAAGGAACACGACAAGGCAGTTAAGCAGTACTCTAAAACTTTGTTTGATTTCTAAATAGATCTTTTGTTTTAATTAGTTTGGTTTAATGGGGCTAGGTATTGAGGAATTCTGATGCCCCATTTTTAAAATATAACTATGGAAAAAATAAATTTCAAAGTACTTATGGTACGCAAAGGAGTTAACAAGTTGATGTGTCGTGTTGTATATCAAGAACAAGATTGTCATATGTCAGAACAATATGGACGAGTTATAATACGCAACATAGATTGTGTAGAACTGAGGGCTGAAAGCAATGTAATTTTTCTCAGAGGTTGTGGCAACCCGCACGAAGTATTTTATGACTTTGTAACCGAGCGTGACTGCGAAGAATTTCTAAATAATGTAAAAGAAGCTAATAAAATATATCATGAACTACCCGTTTAGACTACTTATGGTTAAGATGCCCAATGGTGTGTACGCATATAGAGTTGTATATCAACAACCCAACACCATAATTGAAATGTATCCAATGAAAGAACTTAAAATAGAATATGTCGCTTGTCCAGCCTTTCACGAAGATGGCGACCGTAGCATTTTATTTCTGCGAGGCTACATGACACAGGAAGATAATAGTGTTAACTATACAGCATCAACACTATTTGCAATACATCAAGAAACAATAAACTCATTTATAAAATCACACTATGAATTACCCGTTTAGAATATTAATCACCAATGTTCCAGGTAGAGGACAGGTAGCACGCGTTGTATACCAACGAGGTTTACGCTCAGTGCAATTCGGTGGTTTTGAAATTACTTCTTGTAACATACCAGAGTTTGCAGATACAACACTGTATCTGAGAGGATGTCTTGGAAGTAAAAACCACTTATTATTTCCCGTTAAGCCATTGAGTTTGACAATAGACGAACTAAACGAAAAACTTAAAACTATTTATGCCCCAAGACATGAAGACCAAACAATCTAATAACACAAAACAATCACCGTTTGCTGACAATTTAGGTACATGGTTGTTTGACCAACGTATTTATGACGATGCGCTTGTCAGCGGAATCATTGATGACAGACTAGGCACAATCCTAAATGAGTGGAAAGAGAATCCACACCTTGACATTGACACCATCGCAAAAAGACCTGTTAGGTTTTTATTGTGTGCTGCTGGGTTTAGGGATTGGAGAGATACAATGTTATGGAGAAGAATATATGAGGAGGGTGTTCACTTTTCTACTCCCGACCTCATTACTTTATCTGAGATGACTACGGATGCATTGTACGATGTGTACTTCTACTACGCTACACTAAACGAAGACTTCGCCCAAACATTGTGGGGTTATAACTTTGAAAAAGAATTAGAACTTAGAGAAAAAGAATAATCTATGTATTACAGGACAAACAACATAGTAAAAGAAACAAGACATCTTCGTGGCAGAGACTTGAAGGTTTCTTTATCCAATCGCCTTTATGGTGAAAACGCACAACTAAACTATCTATTGGCGAATAGACCAGATGACAATGAAACCAAACAACAACAAGAATTAGTTTGGTGGCTAATCAATTGGAGGAAATCACTAGGATGATGATAGTGGCACACAAGGATAAAACGTATGACAGATTTAGATTATGTACGCATGAACTCAGACGGAAAGTTTGATGGGTTCACCTATTCATTTACATCAGTTATTGAAGAGTATAATGAATTACTTGAAAAACAATGGAATGAGAAATTCATTTCGGTATCAGAACTAACCGAAGAACAACTAAACGAATTTAACAAAACCAAAATATCATGACACCAAAAGAAGAAGCAGACCAAATCTACCACGATATGTTGTGGATTTTTGAACAAGAGCCAATAGACGAAAGTACTGCACGTGCTTGTTCTATTGTTGCAGTTGACAAGATCATTCAAGCCCTTAAATTGAACGAGTGGCAGAACAAAAAAGAAATTGCTCATTACGATGAGGTAAGAAGACAAATAGTATTTTATATATGATACAAAGAAAAGAACTAATTGAAATGGGATTCATTCTCAGCAAGGGTGATGATTTCGTATTCTACGAAAAACAATTAACCGATAGTAATTGGTTGATTGCAGACAAATCAAAAGATGGATGGTATGTAACCGTTGACGATATCAAAGGTTATATTGAGAATGCCTCCGATGTAAAAACACTAATAGAAATATTTAACAGAGCAAATAATGGAAAACGTTGAGAGAATAATCGACAAGAAGTCGGCAGAGAAACTAGAACACATTCATCAGCAACTTGAAATATACTTCGGTATGACCAAGGATGAATACCTAAAAACAAGAGCAAAGAACTTAGTTCGCATCAGGTACATTGGTTGTTATGTTGCAATAGCGATTGAGAATGTAGACCTTGATTTGGTAGCCATATCTTTTGGAAAAGACAGAACTACTATGTATCACATGCACAATCAAGTACAAGCCTGGCTAGAATACAAAACCAGTTATCCAACGGCATATGAAACATTGACTTCGTTCATTGATTACTATAAGTCATACGGATCAGGTGAGGTTCGTGTATATATGGTTGATGATGAAGATGATGATGAGATGACTGATGATGAGTTTGTATTGCATGCTGAGGCCGTAGGTAAAGTATATACTCTTAATGGCTTTGAACAAGCGTACAACAACAGAGAATTTTTGTATACCGACTACACAATTAGAATATTGAAAGTATGAAACGATTAGACATAAACCAACGGAAGCAATTCATTTCACTGTTAATACACCATATGATGTATTCTGATGATAAGTATGCACACGTATTAACTATGCTTGAACGATGGGAATCTGAGACCCCAACACAAGGGTTTGATTTTGGTATCACAGAAATAACAAATAAAGAAAATCCAAAAGGTAGAAGAATTAGAAAAATGTAATATATTTGTGAATGTCTTTAATAACAATCACATTTGTTGAGAACACAATCAGATGGACATCAACAGCAGTAACGGAAGAAATATTCAAGTATTATTACATCAGAGCAGAAAAGTATTACGATGAAAACTATTAATAAAGCATTAAAGCATATTGAATATATCGCTTCTGAGCATCCCTTTCTTTGCTCATTCGTAATTACTTTATTAGGCTGGATATTACTAATATGGATTTCAATTGAACGACTAATATAAAAACTATGGTATTAAAAATAAATGAAGAATTGCAGCTAGTCAAGTACAGAGACATGACTAAGGCGTTTTGGGTATCGGTATTCATCAATTTCTTATTGGGAGCAGGCTTGATATACTTCTCTCAGTTGCCAGAAAAGATATTGTATATCACAAAAACAAAAACAATAACTGAGGCCTCACCTCAAGATGTTGTTCTAACAGACTCAGGCATAACCGCTGAATTAACAAACAACGGTGCTGTACTTGCTGCAATGGCTTGTGCCCAATCCAAGATAGAAAGTAATCACGGAAAATCAAATGTTGGTAAGCAAGCAAAAAATTTATTTGGTATAACCTATCACAATTGTAACTTTGTAGCAGGTAAGCATGGTGTATACGCTAAATACAAAACGTATCGTGATTGTATCAAATGTTACATACACATACAAAACAGATACCTAAAAAAGATTGACGGTTCATACGCCTCAGATCCATCCTATGTACAAACTCTAAAAACAATAAAATGAATGTAGTAATCAAAAGTACTTACGACTGGTTGTTTCATTACAACTCGTACACTCAATTGTGGAACATGTTCCATCGAGAAGACACCGTTGCTTATTGGAACGGAGAAGAAATGAAACACCCTCACATCAAAAGCGGTAAATTAGAAACCCTTGAACATATCTTAAATGTAACCAACGGAGTAGAAGAAAACGTAATTGATTATCTAACAAAAAAGAACAAATAATGAGAACATTAACAGAAAAAGAAAAACTCAGTCACAACACACAGAACTCATTTGCTGAATTGGTAAAAGCAGTTGTCGCATTGAAAGAAGAAAATCTATTGAACATTGTAACCAAGTACGACCAAGAACACCTTACACGCAAAGAATTAATTAATCTATTAGTAGCAGAAATCACAAAAAGTTAACAAAATAAAAATTAAAACAATTTTAATTATTAAAAAAAGATGGAAGAAAATATCACAATTCAAAGACGTAATCGTTACAATGATGTAATCACCTTTGAAAAACAAGGTAACGTGGTTTACATGCGAGGTCATTTCGATAAGGGTATTGGTGTAACGATAGCCAATGATTATGATACAGCATACATTGTGTATATGAATGACGAAAAAAATCCAGAGAAAGATTTAACCTACGATATGTTTGTCAGAAAGATGGAAGTAGAACATGATTTCTTTTGGAAATACGCTAAGCATGTCAAGTCAAAAGAAGGTGTGATTGCAGCGATAGATCCCAGTGGTGGGCCATATGTTGCCGTTGGTTCTAACCTAGCGTATTACTTCCAATGCGAAGATAGATTAGTTGTAGAAAAAATAGAATTACACGATGAAGAAATTGCTTTTGTACTCGAAGAAGATAAAAAACTTTTGGATTAACTTCAAGCCTGCCATTGTTGATTTTACAATCATCGGAGCACTAGGCTTTGTAATATATTGGACCAGATGGAGAAAATAAAAAAACAGAAATCAAAGCATCAAACGACTATTAGTATTTCTAATAGTTTATATAATCAATTAGATGAAATTGCACACAAGTTTGATTTCAGAGATATTGATGTTTTGATTTCTGATTTGGTTTATTATTACTGTATTAAACACAGGGTTAGATTGTCAAGAAAGGCATTCGCAAAGAGAAAGCCAAACAAACTGGTCAACATTACGATGACAAGAAGAAACTCATCAACACTGAGTGCATACGCTAATACGATTGGCATTGACTACAACACGATGATAAATCAGATTATTAAAACATCCATACAAAAACTAAAAGAGAAACAACTTAAAAATGAAGAAAGTAGCAGCAATATACACGAGGGTATCACACGTTGACCAAGTCGAAGATGGTTCTTCATTAGACAATCAGTTAGAAAAACTTCAAGCGTTCTGCAAGATGAACGACTACGAGATTCGTTATCAGTTCTCTGACCCAGGTGTATCAGGTAAACGATTTGAGAATCGCCCTGAGTTCATGAAGATGATCAAGTTGGCTGAACAAAAGAAGATTGATGTAGTCGCTGTGTATAGTCTATCGCGATTTGGTAGGAATCTAAAAGATACGCTCAAGTGGATTGACTTCCTTGAGAAGAAAGATGTTGCGTTCTATACGCAGGACTTTCAAGTAGACACTCGTACCTCTCACGGTAAACTAATGCTTCAAATGATTGCTGCGTTTGCTGAGTTTGAATCTAACCAAAGAGGAGAACTCATCACTAGTGTTATGTCTCACCTCAAAAAAGAACGCAAGGTTTATTGTGGCGTTACCCCATTGGGCTTTCACAAAGTTGACGGACATCTTGTACCTGATGATAGTGAACTGCAAATTGTAAGAACAGTTTACGATTTGAAGAAGGGAGGCCTCACTTACAAAGACATAGCCAGAGAATTAAACAAACAAGGAATCAAAGGCAAACGAGGAGGTAGAATAGAATCAACAACAGTAACAAAAATACTAAGAAACAACATATATGAAGGAATCATTTGATTGGGAACAGATACTAATCTACACGCCCAGTGGGTTTATTTTTGCAATCACAGACGACAACTACATTCGCTATCGTACTGATATGCTGTCAGATATAGTTGGTGACGCTATGATTTATAAGGATTGTTCAAGTTATGAAAAGGCAAGCGAAGTAATTAGAAAATCTTCTTGGACGGAATTAGCAAAATACCTTACCTTTGTAGACTTCCTTGAAACTAGTTCATCTGATATTCTTTACAACAGCATGATAAAAAGAGTACCCGAACTAGCAAAGGAACAACACCGAACAGAACAAATTGATAAGCGTAAAAAATTCAAAGACCTCCTAACATGAACACAAGAATAGTTAAAGCCACAGTCAATGGAGTAGATGTGTGGCGTGTTTATTACAAACAAGAGTTAGTTAGTACTTTTCCTAGTGAGAGTACGGCTATTTCATTCGCAGAATATTTAGAAAAGAAAAATGAAGAATAAAGTTGAACTACTGGGCTACTATGGCTCGGACCAAATTATCGCACAATCCGCTTGGACATCCACATCAAGAGAGTTGAGCGAGGACAAATTAGCACGCATCCCAAAGTTGATTGAGATGTTATGGTCTGAGGGCCACGAGACACCATTTGAGAAGGGTTCAGTACACTTCTTGGTTACATGTGACATTGCATCACACATTCACCTACTCAAGCATCGTATCGCATCCATCAATGCCGAGTCGGCCAGGTACAAGGAGTTGAAGGAGGATAAGTTTTACATGCCAGAAGATTGGAAGGATATACCATCAGAAAAAACGAGTACAGATTGGAATGAGTGTCTAGAATGGTTTTCTAAGTACTCAAATCATTGGTATCACAAATGCTTAGAGGAACTAACCCCAGTATTGGGTCGTAAAAGAGCCAAGGAATCAGCACGATTCTTCAAGACGTACAACTCACAGATAACCGCTGACGTGCAGTTCAACATGCGTTCCTTTGCTAACTTCCTAAAACTTCGGGCCTCAGAGCATGCACAGGTAGAGATACGGGACATCGCATGGGAGATGTTGATGCTGGTACAAGGCATCGAAGGAAACCCATTCAAGCACACACTTAAAATGATCAAACCATGAAAAATAAATTAAGACTAGTAGCAATCTTTGCGATTGCAATGTTATTCTCGTTCATTCCCGAAACATTCCCAGACTTCTTTGGAGATTGGGTTTGTCAAGGAGGGAAAGTAATTGTTGAAGGTAATTCTTACGACATAGTAGGATGTT
>JACCEE011091374.1_pt1 | contig 12699 bp, 11 predicted proteins | sample 7449931 | NCBI WGS metagenome assembly JACCEE01 (sample SAMN15323457, study PRJNA562643) | freshwater metagenome | isolation source: river surface water | place: USA:Blue River Watershed | collected 2017-08-19 | reverse complement strand
CCCTTCATGACAACGCCTGTGGGTGTATCGGCAACCTCGCACTTCAATGCCGGTCGTCAGCATTAGAATAATACCCCTAAGGCGCTTCTCCCGTCAAGGAAAATTAACCTAAAAAATACGATTTATTATATATAATTACTAAGAAGGCCCAAAAAGGCAGTCAAAAACGAGTCCGGATTACGACTCCGTTTGCTTTCTTTAAATGGGCATGATATTTTTGTCGAAATAGTCGAAAAACCGAGAAAACAGGTCTGAAAAAATGAAAAAAAGAGGCCTTTCGGGCCCCTCTTTTATTAGGCTTGTTGATGCAGTTCGACGTTACATCGGAGAATCATGATCAAACGGTCGGTGGCTTCGTAGTAGCGGTAGATGCCTTCCCAGGTGGAAGCCCAACCGCTGGCGGAGATGGCTGTCTCGATTTCGTCGTCGATGTCTTCGCCGATGCTGAAGGCGACTTTGACTTCGGCACTCAGATAATGGTAATCCCCTTCATCCGGAAGCGCGTTCGCATAGGTGAGATAATCGGTCAATTCGGCCACGCTGGACATCACCAAATCGTTGGTGCTGCTCGGGGTTCTTTCGGGGTCAAAATAGGTCGTTCCGTAGTAGTTAAATTCTTCGGTGGGTTGAATGTTGGAATATCCGTAACGTTGGTAACCACCGCCATAATTTTGAAGGTGTTTTTGTTCCGATGTGAGGTAGTAAAAGTGACTGGCAACGCCGAAGCCGTGATTGGAAAAAATCGCGTTGGCACCGGTCGGATCGATGGTATACCAGGTGTTGTCGATCTTCACTAAATTCCATGCATGGCCGACGGAACCCATGATCGGGTTTTCGTATTCGGCATATGACGGACCGAGCACGCGTTTGCAGGGAATGCCTTCCATATTGACAAGCAATGTAAAGAGCTTGGCAAAGGCATCGCAAACGCCCCGGTAATTATCCATGACGCCTTCCAAATAATAGGCATCATAAAGGGCGGCTATTTCATCGCTGGTGGAGATTGTTGCGGCATCGAAATCGTAGGTCATGTTGGCGGACATCCAGTCATAGATGGCCCGGACTTTTCCTTCATCGCCCATCGTATCGTCCACGATCTCACGAAGAATATCTTCACTTTGTTCCAAATAAGCTTCGGCCTTGGAACCGGGTTCGGGAAGCGGGCGATAACCTTGATCCAAGCAATACCAAAGCTGGTCGGAAGTCGAAAGCCCCACCGCCACTTCATAACTCTTGTAAGCAAAGTCGGAGAATGTTTCATCGCGCGAAGAAACAAATGGAACGTACGAAACATCATGCGCATGTACATAAGCATCATGGTCGCTGGCGGAAAGTAAGGTCCGGTCGGAACGATAGGCGATGTCGATGGTCAGTTGGTCGCCATAACGCTTCCCGCTGATGACCGGGTTGATATCCACCAACTGAGCGGTCCAATACACCTTGGCGAGTTCGGTTTCAAGATCGTTGATTTGATAATTATCCAGGGTCACGGTGACATAATCGAGACGGTTAAAAACGCCATAGTCGACAAAGTCACAAAGCTCCTGCAGATTGGAGACGACATCCGTGGGACGAGGAAGCAGGTTTTCGCCCGTGACTTCACTATTGGATGGGGCAATTTTGGAATCGCAACCGTTGGCAACACCGACAACGACTAAAAGAAGGAGGATGGATAGTGCTTTTTTCATAGTTTATCCCTCATAGTCATCTTTCTCCAAAGCGCGCTTTTTGGCTTCGCCTTTGGCGTAGGTATACTTGCAGCCACAATAGAGCTGTTGGTAAAGATGGTGTTCCAGACGCATTTCACGGGCGATATCGATGCCCTTATTTTTCTTGAAATCACTAAAGAAATAACGGGTGTTGGGATAACGGTGTTGCATGGAAGCACCGATTTGGTTGAGGAGTTGCGAATCTTTTTGACGGCTGATGGTCATCACCGTGGTAAACCACGGAAATCCGTTTTCGGAGGCAAAACGATAGGCTTCATTCATCCGTTTGGCATAACAGATACGGCAACGATGGAGGCCTTCGGGTTCATCGGCAAACGGTTCCAAATCCTTGTTATAGGTTTCGTTATCGTAAGGTTTGGCCAGAACCTGAATATCCAAATGTTCTTCTTCATTGAGTTCTTTGACCAACCGAAGCAGTTCTTCGTAACGCCGATCATGTTCTTCTTTGGGGTAAATGTTGGAATTGTTGAACAAGATGGTGACTTCGAAATGCTTAGACAGGAAAATCAACGGGAACGTCGCACAAGGGCCACAGCAGGCATGCACCAAAATCTTGGGGCGTTGATTTCCCAAAGTTTCGATTTCCTTGAGTGATTGTTCGTAATAGTTGATTTTATTGGCCATAAATAAACATCGCATCCCCAAAGCTGAAGAAGCGGTATTGTTTCGATACGGCTTCTTGATAGACCTTCAGCATGAATTCGCGTCCGGCGAAAGCGCTGACCAGCATCAATAACGTGGATTTTGGTAAATGGAAATTGGTGATTAAGGCATCAATGGCTTGGAACTTGTAACCCGGCGAAATAAAGATGTTAGTATCTCCGCTGCAACCTTTGAATTGACCGTATTTTTGATACACCGCTTCCAGGGTTCGCGTTGAGGTCGTGCCCACGGAAATAATGCGCCGTTTTTCTTTTTTGGCTTGGTTTAGGATATCCGCCGTCTGTTGCGAGACGATATAGAATTCGCTATGCATATGGTGTTGATCGGTATCGGTGACTTTAACCGGACGGAATGTTCCCAATCCGATGTGTAAGGTGATATCCACCACCGTCACGCCTTTGGCTTTGATTTTTTCAAAGAGTTCGGGGGTAAAGTGGAACCCTGCGGTCGGGGCCGCGGCGCTGCCTTCGACTTTGGCGTACACCGTTTGGTAACGTGAATTATCGCTGACTTGGGTTTTGATATACGGAGGCAAGGGCATTTTGCCGAGGGTTTCCAAAACTTCGAGGAAAATGCCATCGTAAATCATCTTCATATGACGGATGCCTTCATCGAAAACTTCCATGCATTCCGCAATCAATTTGCCTTCGCCGAAGTCCACGCGGACACCGGGCTTGACGGTTTTGGCGTTACCCACCAGACACTCCCAGACATCCCCGTGAAGTTGTCGTAAAAGAAGGACTTCGACATGGGCGTGGGTATCTTCTTTCACGCCTAAAAGGCGTGCCGGAATGACTTTGGTGTCGTTACGCACCATCACGTCCCCGGGAACCAGGTAATCCAAAATATCGTAAAAGTGTTTGTCTTCAGTCGTTCGCGTGGTCTTATTCACGACCAAAAGCCGGGAATGGTCACGGACTTTTTCCGGGGTTTGGGCAATCAATTTTTCGGGTAAATCAAAATCAAATAAGTTTATATCCATTAGAAACCTCTTTTGTCACCGTATTTGGCCAGGACTTCCGCCTTGTAATCGCCAAAGCGATCTTCTTGGATGGCTTTGCGCGCTTCTTCCATGATGTGAATCAAGAAACGGACATTATGAAGCGACAATAACCGTTTGCCGAAGGTTTCTTCGCTCTTATAGAGATGGCGCAAATACGCTTTCGTGTAGTTACGGCAGGTATAACAGTCACATTCGCTATCCAACGGTGTGAAATCTTTTTCGTATTTTGCATCGCGGATGTTTACGCGTCCGGCACTGGTCATTAAGGCTCCGTGACGGGCAATGCGGGTGGGTAAAACGCAGTCAAACATATCCACGCCCATGGCGGCACCTTCGAGGATGTAATCCAAGGAACCGACGCCCATCAAATAACGGGGTTTTTCAGCAGGTAAATAACGGATGGCATCTTTCACCATTTGGAAACAAACTTCTTTGGGTTCACCGATGGAAGTCCCACCAATCGAATAACCGGGAAAGTCCATCTTGGCTAATTCTTGAGCGCAATACTCGCGAAGGTCGGAGAAAGCTCCGCCTTGAACAATGCCGAAAAGGGCTTGGTCTTCGCGTTGATGAGCATCGAGTCCGCGTTTGGCCCAGCGAAGGGTGCGTTCGGTACTTTTTTTGGCGTATTCATGGGTGACCGGATAAGGGATACATTCATCAAACGACATGATGATATCCGCACCCAATTTTTCTTCAATATCAATGACGCTTTCCGGCGTAAAAAACAAAGGATCTCCGTTAAGGTGGTTTTTAAAGTGAACGCCTTCTTCGGTGATTTTCCGTTTTTCCGCTAATGAAAAGACTTGGAATCCGCCGGAATCGGTCAAAATCGGACCGGGATAATTCATGAATTTATGGAGTCCCCCCGCCATGGCGACGATGTCTGTTCCGGGGCGGATGGACAGGTGATAGGTATTGGCTAAAATGACACCGGCACCGGCATCACGGACTTCTTCGGGAGACAAGGTTTTCACGGTGGCTAAGGTTCCAACCGGCATGAACATGGGTACTTCCACATCGCCATGCGGGGTATGCAAAATACCATAACGGGCGCCCGTTTGCTTGTCGATGTGTTTGATTTCCAAAGAAAAGTTCTTCATGCCATAACCTCAATGTAGTTGTCATTATAGCATAAGATGAATATCTTAGAAATTTTGTTGGGCACGGATGGCTTCAAGGAATTTTCGGTTCCGACGGAGCAAAGAAAACAAGCCCACGCCGACGATGCTGACCACGGCCAATTCGCCCACCGCAACCAGTCCGGCATTGACCCAAAAGGGAAGTCCGAGCAGAAAATAAAGTTCGGCGCCAACGACGAGTCCGTTAATGATCACCGGGAACAAACTGGCGACCACCAAATTTTTCATCCAGGATATCAAAAGGCAACTAACCAAAGTGGCTAATGTTCCAAACAGAACATCATAAATTCCGAGAGGTCCGAGGGCGTTGGCAACAAGAGTTCCTAGACACAACCCGAAAATAAAATCTTTGCGGAAAAAGCAAAGCAAAATCAGGATTTCGGCAATCCGGAACTGAATACCGAGATAGGCAAAGCTGGAAGTCAAGAGTGTTAAGACCACATACGTTGCCGCAACCAGCGCGTTATCGGTAATGGTCCTTAAAGTCATCGTTTTCATGGGGAATCTCCTTGTTTTGTTGTTTGCGAAGATGGTTGGGCAAGGGAACATCTTCTCGTCGTTTATTTTTTCTTTTTCCCTTTCTGGGCTTCGGCCAGGGCGCTCAATCGCGCCGCTTCCGCTTTTTCGTCTTTGAGACTTTCTCCGACCTCAAAAATGATGCGATCGGCAATAACCTTGTTAATCTCCGCCTCAATCGACATTTTAAAAGCGACATAACCGAGATTCGCCCTTAAGATTTCAACCGCATGCGGGTCGCCTTTTTCAAGGTCATCTTTGTATCGACGCATAATGACATCGTATTTGGCATTCACCTGTTTTTCGACATCATGCAGAATTTCGTCATGCACGTCGCGGAAGAAGCTGTAAAGTTTGTCTTTTTCGGGGCTTACGAGATTATCCATGTCAAAGAGCAGTTTGATGTCGCTCATCGAAAGGATTTGTTTCACGCTGCTGACCGCAATGAGATAGCCGATTTGAACGCGGGAATATTTTTTTAACGAAGGGGGCGATATTAAATTGGCTTTGACATAATTATTCACCATAAATGACGTAATCGCGAGTTCTCCGGGCGTTGAAGCAAGGGGCGCCAAACGCTTATCCATATACGAAAGAACTTGATCCATATAGAGGTCAATCTCGGGTAATTGTTGGTATTCGGGGAGGTTAAAATCCTTTAATGAACGAAGCCAAAGACCCAAATCTTCTGTGTGTTTGTCCATCGATTTTCCCCTCTTTTCTTTGTAATACTAGCATTTGGCTTCATTTTTATCAACATTTCGTGTTGCAAAACCATTGACAAGTTATTTTTTACGATGTAATCTAGTTTCGCTTACTAGATGAGAAAAGCTGAAGGGAGGAACCCCATGAAAAGAAAAATTGTGGTTTGGGGCGATTCTCTGCTCAAAGGCGTCATCTACGACGAGCCCACCCACCGCTACCGTTTCTTGGATGATTCTTGCCTGGAAATTCTCGGGCAATCACAGAAAGAATGGTCCTTCACCAACTTGTCCCAATTTGGCCAAACCAGCGAACGCGCCTTAGCCAAGATGAAGGAAAAATTGAAAGACGATCATGACTTTGACATTGCCGTCATCGAACTCGGTGGAAACGATTGCGACTTTGATTGGAAACAAATCGCGGAAAACCCGCGGGTTGATCACACCCCCAAAATCCCGTTAGCGGAATTTCGAAAGAACCTGAACGCGATGGTTGAGGAGCTCCGGCATTACGGAATTACTCCGGTCATCACCAACCTTCCGCCGATCAATGCCGAGCGCTATTTTAAATTCTTATCCGCCCATTTGAATCCCGACCAAATTCTCGTATGGCTTCAAGATGTCAACAACATCTACCGCACGCAGGAAATGTATAGTCTTGAACTCAACGACATCGCTCGCGAATTGAACATTCCCTTGATCAATGTCCGGACCGAACTCTTGAGTGAACGCGACTACAACGATTGCCTTTGCAGCGATGGCATTCACCTCAATGCCAAAGGGCACCGCCGCCTATCCGATTTGATCATTGCACGACAATATTCGTTTAAATAAAGGAGAAAAACAGTATGTCAGATTACGTCATCGTCACCGATTCCAGTTGCGATTTACCCGCCGAATGGGTCGCCACCAACCACGTCGAAGTGATTCCCTTATCCGTCGATATCGATGGGAAAACCTATCGCAATTTTCCGGATGAACGGGATATTAAACTTCACGATTTCTACCAGATGCTTCGCGCCAAAAAGGTCGGAAAAACGACGCAATTGTCGCCCGATGCATTTGTCCAAACGGTCGAGCCCTTGCTCAAAGAAGGCAAAGACATCCTCGCCCTTGGTTTCAGCAGCGCCCTTTCGGGAACCTACAACTCGATGCGTTTAGGCGCCGAGGAACTTCGTGAACGTTACCCCGATCGCAAAATGGTCATCATCGATACGCTTTCGGCATCCTTGGGTCAAGGCATGCTCGTGTACCGCGCGAACGAATTGAAACAAGAAGGAAAATCCTTGGATACCGTCGCACAATACATCGAAGATAATAAGCTTCGTTTAAACCACTTGTTCACCGTCGATGATTTGGGAACACTCAAACGGGGTGGACGTCTGACGGCTTCGCTCGCTTTCATCGGCACGATTTTAAATCTCAAACCGGTGATGCGCATGGACAACGAAGGCCGCTTGGTTCCGTGGGGTAAAAAACACGGACGCAAAGTCGCGTTACGTGCCTTAATCGAACGGATGGAAGAGACCATCATGGAAGATCGTCTCATCTTCATCAGCCACGGCGATTGTCTTGACGAAGCCGAACAGTTGAAAGCGACAATTGTGGCCCTTCATCCCAATACCAAAGTGTTCCTCATCAACCATGTCGGCCCGGTCATCGGGGCGCACTCCGGTCCGGGGACAATGGCTTTATTCTTCTTTGGCAGAGAACGTTAAAAAAAGCGCCTTAATGGCGCTTTTCGTTTATCTTTTCTTCAACTCTTCAACGAGCAATTTTGATGTTAAACCGGGGTTGACTTTGCCTCCGGTTTTTTTCATGATCTGACCAATTAAGAAACCGACGGCGCGGTCTTTTCCCGCTTTGAAGTCCACGACCGATTGAGGATTGGCATCCACCACTTCGCTAATGACTTTCAAGATGGCGGAAGCATCGCTGATTTGGGTCATGCCCAGTTTGTCCGCTAAAACGCGAGGAGCGTCTTTCGAGGTCAGCATCGCTTCAAACACGCTACGGGCTTGTTTGTTGGAGATGTCGCCTTTGTCAATCATCGTCACGAGTTCGGCAAGGCGTTTGGGCTCAATTGGGAACTCGAGAATCGTTTTGTTTTCCTTGTTGAGGTATCCGGCAATGTCTACGGAAATCCAGTTGGCCAAAAGCTTGGCTAGGGGGCTGTGTTTGATTGCTTCATCGAAATACGAAGAAACCTCTTTATCCAACAGAAGCGTGTTGGCATCGTAGTCACCGAGTCCATAGGCTTGCATGTAACGGGCCTTTTTGGAATCCGCTAATTCGGGACGGGTATCCAGAGCGTTTTGAATGAACGCTTCCGAAAGGACGATGGGCGTGAGGTTGGGTTCAGTGAAGTATTTGTAGTCCACCGCATCGGTCTTTTTACGCATCAACACGGTTTCCTTGTGCATTTCGTCGTAACGACGGGTTTCTTGTTCGACGGGAGTTCCCGAAAGCAAAAGCTTTTCTTGACGGGAAATTTCGAATTCAATCGCTTTTTCAACGTTGGCGATGGAGTTTAAATTCTTGATTTCGCATTTGGTGCCGAGTTTGGTAGCGCCATAGGGGCGAAGCGAGATATTGACGTCGCAGCGAAGCGACCCTTCTTCCATCTTGCCGTCACTGACATCGGCGTATTGAACGATCGAACGGATTTTTTCGACGTATTTCATGGCTTCGGTGCCACTGGAAATATTCGGCCGGGAGACAATTTCCACAAGGGGAATACCGGCGCGGTTATAATCCAAAAGCGTGCCATCGCTGAGATGGTGCTGCATGCAGGTATCTTCTTCCATGTGGAGGCGTTCGATTTCGATGCGTTTGGTGCGGCCATCGACTTCGATATCCAAATAACCATCCGATCCGATCGGACGTTTGGCTTGGGTGATTTGATAGCCCTTTGGGAGGTCGCTGTAGAAATAGTTTTTACGGTCGAACCAAAGTACGCGGTCAATGCTCATGTGGAGCGCTTCGCAGACGCGAATCGCGTTGATGACGGCTTGCTTGTTGATGACCGGCAGCGTGCCCGGAAAAGCCATATCCAAGGGCAAAACAGCGGTATTTGGGGCAGCGCCGAAAGTCACCGGCGCGCGGCTGAACATCTTGCTTTTGGTCTTCATCTCGACGTGAATTTCAAGGCCGATGACAGGTTCGAAGTTCATACCCGGACCTCCTTGGCGGAAAGATTACGGTATCCCGTTTTGTTTTCGATAGCTTGAGCGATTTGGAAGACGCGAGCTTCTTCAAACGCACGGCCCATGACGTTGGCGCCTAAGGGCATTCCTTTTTCAAAACCGATGGGGATGGTCAAGGAAGGAAGGCCGGCAAAGTTTCCGAACGCCAAATGGTTATCGGCGATGAGATATTCATCGGATAGTTGATCGTGTGAATCTTTGAATTTGGGGGCAATGGTCGGGGCAGACGGCAAGTACACGGCATCGTAGGTTTTCAAAATATCGTTGAGTGCGTCGACAATCTTACGGCGGCATTTTTGAGCGCGTAAGAAGAGCACGTCTTGGTTTTCTCTCATTAAAGCAAAAGAGCCGATTACGAAACGACGTTTGATTAATTCGCTGAATCCGGCAGTGCGGGCATTGAACATGACTTCTTGGTACGTATTGCCTTCAAAGCGAGGGCCGAATTTGATGCCATCGAGATTCGCATTGTTGCTGGTTACTTCAGAGCAGCTGATGGTGATATAGGTGGGGTAAATCGTTCCCAGTAAGAGTTTGTCAAAATGGACATAGTCCACCACCGCACCGGCTTCTTTTAAAGCACTCACGGATTGGTCAAACGCTTTGAGGACCGAGGGGTTCGAAATGGTATCCATGATTTCTTTAATCACAGCGACGCGGACGCCCTTCAAATCGGTTTTTAAAAGACGGGTATAATCTTCGACCGGGCGGGTGGAAGAGGTCGAGTCTTCCAAATCTCTTCCGGCGACGAATGCTAAAGCTAAAGCCGAATCTTCGACGCTGCGGGTAAAGTAGCCGACATGGTCGAGAGACGGGGCAAAGGGAAATAAACCATAACGGGAAATACGTCCCCAGGTCGGTTTCATGCCAACCAAACCGGCATAGCCGGCGGGTTTCCGAACCGAGTCACCGGTATCGGAGCCTAACGCAAAGGGAACGATGCTGGCAGCTACGCTGACGGCCGAACCGCAGCTGGAACCACCGATCATCCGCTCATGTTTGGGATCATAGGGGTTGAAGGTCGGTCCTTTGTGACCGGTAATGCCCGATCCGCCCATAGCCAATTCATCGAGCGTCGATTTGGCAATCGGAACGGCGTGGGCTTTTAACAGTTTTGCCACCGCTGTGGCGTCAAAACAGGGAACATAATCTTTGAGAATATTGCTGCTTCCGGTGGTCGGAAAGTCTTTCGTGGCAAAGTTGTCTTTGATGACGAAAGGAATGCCCCAGAATGGATTATCGGCTTCGGGTTCTTTTAAAGAGGCCGCGATGGATAAGGCCATGTCGTCCATAAAGCCTTCAAAGGCATTATCGGGATTGGTTTTGGCGCGCGCCAAGGCTTCCTTGGCCAATTCTAAGGGCGTCACTTTTTTGGCCACAAGGGCTTGGTGCATATCGGTAATGGTTAAATCAAGGTAAGACATTAGCCCACCACCTTTGGCAACTTAATTTGTCCGTCCACCACATCTTTGGCATTTGCTAAAGCCACTTCGCGGGGAAGCGGAGTTTCGGGAATATCTTCGCGCATATACGAGGTCGAAACCTCGAACGGGAAAGTCATCGGTTGATAATCGTCGATACCTTCGATATGACCGATGAGGTCCATTTGTTTGACTAAAATCGTAAACTCTTTTTCCAAGACATCGTATTGTTCTTCTGTCATGTCAAACAGCAACCGATGAGCGGCGTCTTTCAAGACATTTTTGTTGATTTCTTTCATGCGACTACCTCATTCAAAGATTCTTCAAAATCATAGCATTATTTGTCGTTTTTTTGTAGATGCGAGAGGAATTCGTCCTCGTCCATCGTGGGTAAGCCAAGCGCTTGCGCTTTACTCAGTTTGCTGCCGGCTTCCGCACCATAGATGACGAGGTGCGTGGCCTTGGAAACCGAGCCTGTCACTTTGGCTCCCAGCGATTCCAGTAAATCGGTCGCTTCTTTTCGGCCATATTTGCTCAGGGTTCCCGTCAAAACGACGATTTTTCCGAAGAAATAGTTTTGATTATCGACGACTTTCGGTCCCAAATAGAGCAAGTTGACGCCCAGGAGTTTGAGTTCTTCGAGCATCGCTACATGTTTTTCGTCGTGGAAGTAAGTAAGAATCGATTGGCTGACGACCGGACCCACATCGCCGATGGCGGTTAATTGTTCCGCGGTGGCTTGTCGAAGAGCATCCATCGAATCAAAATGTTTGGCTAAGGTTTTGGCCATTTTCTCGCCGACTTCCTTGATGCCTAGACCAAAGAGCAAACGTTCCAGCGAATTGCCTTTGCTTTTTTCAATCGCCAATAACAAACTGTCGACGGATTTATCGGAGAAGCCTTCGACTTCAATGATTTCTTGGCGGCGTGAACTCAACCGGAAAATATCGGGGATGGAGCGGATAAAACCTTCGTTAAAGAAGATTTCAGTCACTTTTTCGCCTAAACCTTCGATATCCATCGCATCCTTGCTCACAAAGTGAATCAAGCCTTCAATGGAACGGGCATCGCATTCGGGGTTCAAACAGAAATGCATCGCATCGATTTTGGTTAAGGGAGTCCCGCAGACGGGGCATTTTTCAATCATGATAAAGGGGCGTTCACTGCCATCGCGACGTTCTTTGAGGACACGCACCACTTCAGGAATGACATCGCCGGCTTTACGAAGCATCACGGTGTCGCCAATCATCAATCCTCGTTCCAAGACAAAGTCTTCGTTGTGGAGGGTTGCCCGCTGGACAAGACTGCCAGCTACGCGAACCGGAGAAAGCACCGCATTCGGGGTAATTTTCCCGGTACGACCGACGGTAAAAATAATGTCGTCCAAACGGGTCGGAACTTCCTCGGGCGGGAATTTATAAGCAATCGCCCATTTGGGCGTTTTGGCAGTATAGCCGAGAAGATCATAGACGGTCAGATCATCTACTTTAATGACGATGCCGTCGATATCATAAGCCAAAGAAGGCCGTTTTGCGGCGTATTCGGCAATGTAGGCTAAAACTTCTTCGACACCATGGCAAAGGCGTCGTTCCGGATTTGTTTTAAACCCTAATTGTTGGATATAATCCAAGGCTTCGCTGTGGCGTTTAATGCCAAACTCTGAAGCATTGACGAAATAGTACCAGAAGGCATCCAGTTGCCGGGAAGCGGCGATGCGGCTGTCGAGTTGACGGATTGAACCTGCGGCGGCATTACGGGCGTTGGCTAAAAGCGGTTCTCCCGTTTTTTGACGTTCGATGTTCAGTTTTTCAAGGCTCTTTTTGGGCATGTACACTTCGCCCCGAACTTCAAGAGGAGAAGAAAGTCCGATACGGACCGGAATGGATTTAATGGTAAGAATATTGCTGGTCACATCTTCGCCGACATCTCCGTCACCGCGGGTAGCCCCGTAATTGAGGCGACCGTCGACAAAATCCAGACTCATGGCCAACCCGTCGATTTTCATTTCCGCCATATAGGTCACATTTTGCTTATGCAAAACTTCGCAAACCTTGCGGTCAAAATCACGGACATCGGCTTCGTTATAGGCATTGGCCAATGAAAGCATCAGCCGTTTATGTTTGATTTTTTTGAACGACGAAACGACTTGTCCGCCAACACGTTGCGTGGGAGACAAGGGCGATTTCAATTCCGGATATTGCGTTTCCAGACGGATGAGTTCATTCAGGAGGACATCGAATTCGGCATCGGAAACGCTCGGACGATCTAATACATAGTATTCGTAGCTATATTTTTCTAATAACGCGGTCAACTCTTT
>JACCEE010942004.1_pt1 | contig 12700 bp, 8 predicted proteins | sample 7449931 | NCBI WGS metagenome assembly JACCEE01 (sample SAMN15323457, study PRJNA562643) | freshwater metagenome | isolation source: river surface water | place: USA:Blue River Watershed | collected 2017-08-19 | reverse complement strand
TGTCGGAGCAGTCGGTGGTTCCGTCGAAGTCGTCGTCGGAGCCGTTGGTGCAGGAGGTCTCGCTGCCCGGCCCGCAGGCGAAGGTGCGTGCGCAGTCGGAATCGGAGCAGTCGGTGGTTCCGTCGTAGTCGTCGTCGGAGCCGTTGGTGCAAGACGTCTCGCGGCCCGGCCCGCACACGAAGGTACGCGCGCAGTCGGAATCGGAGCAGTCGGTGGTTCCGTCGAAGTCGTCGTCGGAGCCGTTGGTGCAGGAGGTCTCGCTGCCGGGCCCGCAGGCGAAGGTGGACGCGCAGTCGCTGTCCGCGCAGTCGCTCGCACCGTCGAAGTCGTCGTCGGCGCCGTTGGTGCAGGAGGTCTCGCGGCCTGGCCCGCACACGAACGTGCGCGCGCAGTCGCTGTCGAGGCAGTCGGCGGCGCCGTCGTAGTCGTCGTCGCTCCCGTTGGTGCAGGAGCTCTCCGTCGAAGGGGCGCAGGCCCGGGCGCAATCGGCGTCGGCGCAGTCGGCGCGGCCGTCGTAGTCGTCGTCGAGCCCGTCGAAGCACGCGCTCTCCGTCGAGGGTGCGCAGGCGCGGGCGCAGTCGCTGTCGGCGCAGTCGGTGCGGCCGTCGTAGTCGTCGTCGGTCCCGTTGGTGCAGGAGCTCTCGAACGTGGGCGCGCAGGTGCGGGCGCAGTCGGTATCCGCGCAGTCGAGCGCGCCGTCGTAGTCGTTGTCGCGACCGTCGAAGCAGCTCGTCTCGCTGGAGGGTGCGCAGGCGCGGGCGCAGTCGGCGTCGGCGCAGTCGGCCAGGCCGTCATAGTCCTCGTCGATGCCGTCGCTGCAGGCGCTCTCCGTCGAGGGTGCGCAGGCGCGGGCACAGTCGCTGTCCGAGCAGTCGGTGGCGCCGTCGTAGTCGTTGTCGCTGCCATCCCCGCATGCGCTCTCGTAGGGCGCGGCGCAGGTGCGGGCGCAGTCGCTGTCGGCGCAGTCCAGCGCGCCGTCGTAGTCGTTGTCCAGCCGGTCGAAGCAGCTCGTCTCGGTGGAGGGCGCGCAGGCCCGGACGCAGTCGGCGTCGGCGCAGTCGGCGGCGCCGTCGTAGTCCTCGTCGATGCCGTCGCTGCAGGCGGTCTCGGTCGCGGGCGCGCAGGCCGCGCCGCAGTCGCTGTCGGCGCAGTCGGTGCGGCCGTCGTAGTCGTCGTCGAGGCCGTCGGCGCAGGCGCGCTCCGTGGCCGGCGCGCAGGCACGGCCGCAGTCGCTGTCGAGGCAGTCGAGCGAGCCGTCGTAGTCGTTGTCGAGGCCGTCGCCGCAGACCGTCTCGGAAGAGGGCGCGCAGGCGCGGGTGCAGTCGCTGTCCGCGCAGTCGGTGTCCCCGTCGAGGTCCTCGTCACGCCCGTCCGCGCAGGCGCTCTCGTAGGAGGACGCGCAGGCGACGCTCGTGGCGCAGTCGACGTCCACGCAGTCGGTGGCGCCGTCCAGGTCCTCGTCGAGGCCGTCGCCGCAGGCCGTCTCCGAGCTGGGGTGGACGACGCAGGCGGCGTCGCGCGCACAGTCGCGGTCGCTGCAGTCCGTCACGCCGTCGGCGTCCTCGTCCACGCGGTCGGCGCAGTCGTACTCGCGCACCGGGGTCGAGCAGTCCAGCGAGGTGGCGCAGTCGTCGTCCGCGCAGTCCGCGAGACCGTCGAGGTCGTCGTCGACGCCGTTCAGGCAGTCCCCCTCGCCGGCCGGCGCGCAGGCCGCGCTGCCCGCGCAGTCGCTGTCGAGGCAGTCGACCCGTCCGTCACGGTCCTCGTCGATGCCACCGCCGCAGACCTCGGCCCCGGGCGCGCACCGGGCGTCGTCGGCGCAGTCGTCGTCGTCGCAGTCCAGCAGGCCGTCGACATCGTCGTCGATCCCGTCGGTGCAGGAGCCCTCCGGCGTGTCGGCGGCGACGATCGACAGCTGCCACGGCGTGCCGACGGCGCCCTCGACGCTGAAGACGATCGTGCGTCCCGCTTCGAGGCTCACCGTGGCGCGCGACGCCTCGTCGCTCCCGCCGGCGCAGGCCAGTTCCTCGCCGCAGTCGGGGCTCAGCAGCGCCAGCGTCGTGTCGCCTCCGGTGACCGCCACGCGCCACTCCGCGGTGCGCGGGGCTTGCCAGCGCAGGACGCGCTCCGGAAGGCCGTCCTCGCCGCAGCTGGCGGTCTGCGCGTCATCGTCGGTGAGCAGGTTGCCCTCGGCGACCTGGAAGCCCACGGCGCGCCCCAGGTCTTCGTTCCAGCACGACGCGGTCGCGGTGTCGGTGGTGTCCGCCGTGTCCTGCGCGCTGGTGTCGCCGGTGTCCTCGGTCGCTTCCGTGTCCCCGGTGTCGAGGTTGACGCCGCTGTCCACCGTGGCGGTGTCCTTGGTCGGGCTCGAGCAGCCGAGCGCGGCGGCGGCAAGCAGGTGCAGGGCGTGACGGGTGCTCGGGCGCATGGTGGGAATCCGTTTGGGCAAGCGTAGCCGAATGTTGTGGGTCGCTGTCAACTTCCGTCCGAGGGGAAGGCCCGTCCCGCTCGTGGCTACCTTCGGGACGGGTGGCCGCGCGTCGTGGCCGGGAGGATGGAATGGCTGAACAGGAACGTGGGGTTGCAGGGGGCGTGCATGGTCGCGCCGACGTTGGCGCGATGCTGGCGGGCGCGCTCGTCACGGTCGGTGTGGGCGTCGCGCTGCTGGCGCTGGGCGCCGCCGTCGGGCTCACCTCGCTCGATCCGACCCAGGGGGACTGGGGGAGCCGCAGGCTCCTTCTGGGAGGGGGCGCCTGGACGATGCTGACGGTCGTGGCGTCCTCTCTCATCGGTGGTCTCACTTCGGTGCGCTTCGGCGGGTCGTACACGCGCTCCGAGGCCGGCGCGCAAGGGCTCGGTACGTGGGCCTTCGCGTTCATCGGTGGCCTGCTGTTCACCACGTGGTTCACCACGGCGACGGCTGCCGTGGCGGGCCTCGCGGCGAACGCCGGCGCGAACGCGGTCAGCGGAAACCTGCCGCCGGAGGTGGCGCGCGACCTGCGCGAGCAAGCCCAGGAGCTGACCTCGCCCGAAGCGCCGTCCGAGGCGGTGACACCGGTCTCTCCGACGCCTGAGCGCGAGCTTGCCGCTGCGGAGGCAGCCGAGGCCGGCGCCTGGGCCGGCTGGGGCTTCTTCGTCACGGCGGTGCTCGCCGCGTTCGCGGGCCTGCTCGGCGGAATCTGGGGCTTGCCGTCCTCGCGGGCGCATGCGGAGGTGCCGGGTTCCTCGGTGCGTGAGCCCCTGCGGCCGCTCGATCTCTGAGGTGGCTCGCCGCGCCTCTCCCCTCGTCGGGGAGGGGCGCTCAGCGCGTCATGTACACGAAGGCCATGCACATCTCATCGTCGGTGCCCTCGCCGTAGGTGGTCACGGTGGTGCGTCCTCGCGTGTCGTAGGTACAGTCCATGGTGACGGTGTCGCCGCCGCGCAGCGTGACGGGCTCCTCGTAGAGGTAGAACCCCTGCCAGGCGTAGTCCCAGCTCGGGATGTCCATGAGGCAGGTGTCGCCAGCGGAGCCTGTCGCCCGGAGCGCGTAGCTGGCGCCGGTCGCGTGCATGTGGGCCATCACGCCCCAGAGCCGAAGGCCATCGGCCTCGGCCGGCAGCGTGAGCGACTGGCTCGCCACGATGGCGTCCTCGCCGGGCGGCAGGACGAGGTCGCGGTTGCTGAGCATCGTCATCACGGCCGGCGTGTCGACACGGTCGGAGAGCTGGAGCGCGACGGCGGACTGGTCGGGTCCGCTTCCGCCGCGGGTGTTGTAGTGCATCTGCGCCAGTAGGCGTCGGCCACCGCCGAGGGTCAGGCCCGTGCCTTCAGGGAACGTGACAGCGCCCTGGCCGGGAGCCCACGCGAAGAGCGGGGTGAGGTCGTCGACGCTGGCAGAGAAGCAGTCGAACCCGGGGCCGGGATCCGCCGCATCGAGCGCGTCGAGCTCAGCTTCCTGCGCGTCGGAGCTCACCGCCGAGAGGACCACGTGGTGCAGGATAGCGGCGTTGTCGGGGATGACCTCGTAGCCGGTCAGGAAGGCCGTGGTGGCGCTAGGCGCGTCCATCACGATGCAGCGGTACGTGTCGTCGCGCGTGTCGGGCGGCGTGTAGGGCTCGGGCCCCGCGACGACGGCGTTGACGTGATCGAGCGTGGGGAGCGGGGTGGGCGTCACCCTGGCGTCTACCTCACCCCGTGGCGCGCCCGCGTCCGCCCAGGCCGCCAAGGTGGCCAGCTCCACGTCGGTGAGGGAGAGGTCGTGAAGAAAGGTTTGGCAGCTCGCGCAGGGCGCGGGTTGCCACGGGGGCATGGTCCTCGCCGCGGTGCTCGCGGCGATGGCGGCGGCCATCGGCGCCGCTGCCTCGTAGCTGTCGAGCGCGAAGGGGCCTATGCTGCCCTCGGTGTGGCAGCCCGCGCAGGAGACTCCGAGGATGGGGGCGACGTCGGCCCAGGTCGGCGTGCGCTCCAGCGCGACGGCGTCCGCTTCGCCCTCGCAGGTTGGCTCGGCGAGCGTGAGAGGGCCGGCCTCGCCTTTGGTGGCGTCGCCCTCGCAGGCCATCAGAACGGAGAAGAACGTGAGCATGAAGACCTCGATGGATGGAACCTTCGAAGACGTCGGTCGGGGGACACACGCTGCGAATTTTCAGGTCACCCGTCGGCAGGTAGCCTGACCTCGACGTGCAGGCCCGCGCCGTCCACCACGCGCACGCGACGAACCCCGCCCTCGGTGGCGATCTCCTCGCCGTGCAGCGGCGCGTGGACATAGGCACCGTCGACGCTCGTGCCTGCCGGGACGACGACCCGCGCGCCGGGCGTGCCGCCCGGAGGCACGATGGCGACCCCGCACGCCGGAAGTCCGCCGATCCCGGGTGCGAACGACCATGCGGCGCGCCCCTGCAGGCGCAGCCACGTCGCCACGCCCAGGCTGCGCGCGCCGGCGGCGCAGATCACGAGCACTGCGGCGTCAGCGGGGAGCCGGTCGAGGGCGTGGGGAACCAGGTCCATCGGGAGGAGCATCGCGCCCGCCGGCACCCCGGACGCCAGTTCATGCGGCTCTCGGATGTCGAGGAGCATCGCCCCCTCGGGCACATGGTCCAGCTCCAGGGGCGGCGGTGCGGGGCGCGGCGGCAGCGTGGGGCGTACGCGGGCGGGGGCCACGCGCTCGGCGACCGGCGTCAGCGGTGCCCATGACTGCCCGAGCGCCCTCGCCACGATGCGGTCGGCCACCTCGTCCACGCGCGCACGAAGGCCCGAGCGCAGGCGAGAGGTCAGGTCGGACGGCGAGGGAAGACGCACCGCCCGGGATTAATCCAGACGGCGGCTCAGGGAGCGTACGCGATCCGACGCCGCGGTGCGAACGGCCCGTCGAGGGTGACCTCGTCGCCGCCGGGGAGGCGGAGGGTCACACCGTCGACGGTGTCGACGTCTCCGAGGCCGATGTGCGCCACCGCGGGTCCGGTGGCGCCCCAGCCGGGCTCGCCGGTGACGAGCGCGGCGCGCATGACGCCGCCCGCCTCGACGCGGATCTCGGCGCCCACCGGCGCCTCCACCTCGAGCCACGCGTCCGCGGTGCAGCCTTCGCTTTGGATCACCCACGGCGTGCGGAGCGCGTCCCCGAACACCACGTCAAGCACGCCGTCGCCGTTCAGGTCGTACGTCAGCACGCCGCGCGTGCTGGTGGCCGTCGGGAGGGGAAGCGCGCCCTCGTCGCGGGTGAAGTGGTCGCCCTCACGCCGGTAGTGCCAGGCGTCGTTGCGCGCCGCGCTCGCGGTCCAGAAGTCGCCCGTCCCGACGAGGAGGTCGATGCCGCCGTCGTTGTCGACGTCCGACAGCGCGCTGCCCCAGGCCATGGTCCCGCCGGGGAAGGGCCCGGCGAGGCCGCTGCTGGCCGCGATGTCGGCCCATGTGCCGTTGCCGACGTCCTTGTGCAGGGCGTGGTGTTCGGCGCCGGCCACGTACACCTCGAGGGTGCCGTCGTCGTCGACATCGCCCCAGCTTGCGCCCATGCAGAACATGTGGGTGTCGAGGCCGATCCCCGGGACGGGAACGAAGCGCAGGTCGCCCACGTTGCGGAGGAGCACGCTGGGCGCGTCGGTGGGGCCAGAGTCGTGGCACACGTAGGCGTCCAGCGCGCCGTCGGCGTCGATGTCCTGCAGGGTGACGTCGAAGCTGGCCGCCCAGGTGGACCCAGGAGCGTCGACGCGGACCTCCGTGAACACGCGGCCCCCCTCGTTGCGCAGCACGCTCGCGGCGAGTCCGTCGCCGAGGCCCCGATCGGGTGAGGTCCACACGACGAAGAGGTCGGTGTCGCCGTCGTCATCGAGGTCGCCGGCGGCGACGTCGGCGGGGCGCGCGTTGGTGCGTCGCGTGACGAGCTCCGCCATGGCGTCCATGCGGATGTCGCCGCCGCTGCCTGCGCCCCAGATCACGGCGAGCCCGCCCATCGACATCAGGAGTTCGTCAACGCCGTCATCGTCGAGGTCCGCGCGCACGAGCGACGAGGCTGTCCCCATGGGGAGGCGGGTGATGGCGCCGCCGTCCAAAGGGCGCCACGCGAGGCCGGAGGGCTCGACCCACGCGAGCGTCCATGCGCCCGGATCCCCCAGCAACGCGACCGCGCCGGGATTGATGGCGGAGGGCGCCTCGGGGGGGAGGTCGGCGTAGGTCTCGCTCCATGCGATGCTGACGTCCGTGTGCGCGACGCGCGTTCCAGCGTCGCAAGTCGTGGGGGCCCCCAGCGTCCAGCCGTCCTGCGACGTCGCGGTGTCGACAGGCGCGACCGGGTCGTGGTTTGGGACCGGTTCGCAGGCGAGGAGGGCGAGGAGCACGAGCATCTCGGTGATTATCTTCGCAGCGCGCGCCGCTCGCCACGATTCTTTGTCCGGCGTGGGCATCCCGTTGTCCTCACGGGTCTTGAGGAGACCGAGGTGCTCAGGGTGCATTGCGTCAGGGCGACCACCGCACCGTTCGGCGCGCCAGGAGCGGCCCTTCCAGCGTCGTGGACGGCCCGAGCGGCGAGCGGAGGACAACGCGGGAGACGACCTCCTGCGGGCCGAGGCCCACGTGTGCCACCAAGGGCGCGCTCGCGCCCCACCCTTCGTCACCGGCGATCCGGAAGCCTCGCGTGACGCCTCCGGCCTCGACGGTTCCCTCTGTGCCGGGCGGGCCGGCGATCTCAAGCCAGGCGTCCGCCGTGCAGCCCTCCGAGAGGTAGATCCACGGCGTGCGCCAGCCATCGCTCAGGATCACGTCCAGCACGCCATCGTCGTTGAGGTCGCGGGCGATGACCGCGCGGGTGTGCATCGCGTCGGGGAGCCCTCGCGCGGCGGCGCCCTCCACGAACTGGCCGTTCTGGTTCTGCTCGAACCACCATGAGGGCACCGGTCGGGAGGTGTCCCGCCAGAACCCGCCCGTCCCGAGGATCAGCTCCATGCGGCCGTCGTTGTCGGTGTCGGTCAGCGCGCTCCCCCAGGTCATGAAGCGGTCCGTGTCGAAGGGGAGCAGTCCCCGGCTGGCGGCGACGTCGTACCAGACGCCGTCTGCGGCTGGCTCCAGCATGACGTGGGTCGTGGATTCGGCGAGGTAGAGCTCGAGGTTGCCGTCGGCGTCTGCGTCGGCCCAGGTGCTGCCCATGCAGGAGAGCGCGAGGTCGAGGCCGTTGCCGGCGACCGCTGTGAGCCCGAGGTGGCCGTCGCCCTTGAACAGCACGTTGGGGGCGAACTCCCGGCCGCGGTCGTTGCACAGGTACGCGTCGAGGTGGCCGTCGCCGTCGACGTCGCGCACGCTCATGTCGAAGCCGATCCCCCAGAGGGTGGTGTCGCCGGCGACGGGGATCTCGGTGTAGGACCCGCCCCCATCGTTGCGGAGCACGGCGGCGCGCATGGGCTCCATGGAGGCGTGGTCCATGGCGTTGAACGCGACGACGACGTCGTCATCACCGTCCTCGTCGAGGTCTCCGAAGGCCATGTCGGAGGGGCTCGCGGGTGATCGGACGCGCGTCAGGCGTCCGGGGGGACGCGCGTCGGCGGCGTCAGGCGTGGCCCCGCTCCAGGAGACACCGATGACAGACCCCAGGTAGAGCAGGTCGTCGGCGCCGTCCGCATCGACGTCGCGCACCACGAGCGCGGACGCGGTCCCCTCGAACCACGTCTCCGAGGCGCCGCCGTCGAGGTCGGCGACGTAGGTGGTGTCGGGGCCCGCCCAGGCGATCCGCCACGCGCCGGATCCTCCGAAGAGCGCCAGCGCGCCCGGATTCTGGGCGAGCGACGGCCCCGGCAGCAACGCGTAGTCGTAGCCCCAGGGTGCGGACACGTCTGTCCAGCTTGCCTCGGCGGCGGGGCGTTCGCAGGCCTGGACGGCGCTGACCGCGACGGTACCCTCGACGAACGCGTCGGTGCGGAGGGCCTCGGTGGCGGTGTCGCCGGGGGCGTCCGCGGCGCCGTTCTCGGGCGAGACGCACGCGGCCACGAGGAGCCCGACGAGGCCCCTGGTCATGGTGCGTACGTCAGGCGCCGGCGGGGCTCGAGCGGGCCGTTGAGGACGCGTCGCGCGCCTCCGGGCAGGATCAGCGTGACGCGATCGATCACGTCAGCGTCGGCGAGGCCGAGGTGGGCGCGCGCCGGGCCGGTGGTCCCCCAGCCGCTCTCCGTGTCGATGCGGGCCGCGCGGCGGACGCCGCCGACCTCGACGAGCACCTCACTCCCCGTGGGTGCGTCGACCTCGAGCCAGGCGTCGGCGGTGCATCCGTCCGAGAGGTAGACCCAGGGCGTTCGGACGGCGTCGCTCAGGACGAGGTCGACCACGCCGTCGTCGTTGAGATCCTGGGTGACGACGCCGCGGGTGTGCGCGGTTCGAGGCAAGCCTCGCGCCGCGCCGACCTCGACGAACACGCCGGAGGCGTCCTGCTCGTACCACCAGGGCGGGTTGGGCTGCGCGTCGGCGACCCAGAAGTCGCCGGTGCCCACGAGCAGCTCCATGCGGCCGTCGTTGTCCATGTCGACGAGGCCGCTGCCCCAGATCATCTCGCCGCGCGCGAAGAACCCGCCGAGGCCCATGGACGCGCCCACCTCGTACCAGGTTCCGTCCGGCGCGCGCTTCATCATCAGGTGCTGGGCGCTCTCGGCGATGTAGAGCTCGAGCGTTCCGTCGGCGTCGATGTCCCCCCAGCTGCTGCCCATGCAGGAGAGCCGCTGGTCGAGTCCGTCGTTCGTGCGCGCGGTCAAGCCGCCTGTGCCGTCCCCGAGGAGGACCCGGTTGGGCGCGACGTCGCGCCCCATGTCGTTGCAGAGGTAGGCATCCAGCAGACCGTCACCGTCGATGTCACGCACGCTGAAGTCGAAGGCGGGGCCCCACACGTCCTCCGGCGCGGCGATGTCCTCGGCCGTGAAGCGGCCCGTGCCGTCGTTGCGCAGGAATTCACCGCGCATCAGGGACGGGTCGCTGTGGTCGGGCGCGCTCCATGCGACGAGCAGGTCGAGGTCGCCGTCGTCATCGAGGTCGGCCGGAGCGGCGTCGATGGCGGAGGCGCCTGTACGAATGGCGCCGAGCTGCGCGCCGCGGCCTGCCTCCGGCGCGAAGTCCGGCTCTGCGCCCCCCCAGGCGATGACGGGCGTGCCCATCGTCATGACCAGGTCTCTGCGGCCGTCGCCGTCGAAGTCGCCGTGGGACAGGCCGTGCGGTGGGCCGATGGTCGCGTACTGGAGCGTCACGCCCGAGCGGAGCATGCGCGTGGTCATGCCCGACGGCCCCACCCAGGAGAGGAGCCAGTCGGTTGCGCCGGGCACGACGAGGAGCGGACCGGGGTTTCGACCGTCGTGCGTCGCCGGTGGGATGTCCGTGTAGGTGGACGCCCAGTCCGTCGTCACTTCCGTCCAGGTCGCCGACGCGAGCGGGCTCGCGCAGGCTCGCACATCACCGACGGCCCAGCCCGGATCCGTCCCACTCTCGCTCGCGGTGTCGAGCCCCGTCTCCTGCGCGGTGTCGGCTGCGCGGGCATCCGTGCCGTCGGGCGACGAGGAGCACGCGAGAAGCAGCGCGAGCAGGGCCACGGGAGCCTCAGGTGGTGATGACGCGGTCGAAGGAGAGCCAGCGCCGCATCAGCGTCTTCGTCATCTCGCCGTCCGCGAGCATCCGCGCCGCGGTGGTGCCCATCTTGACGTAGTTCGCCGCGTGCGCGGCCTGGATGAGCGGCCACGGGTGCTGCTTCAGGAAGGCGCTCCGCGAGAGGGGCTTCAGCAACTTGCGCGGCACGAAGGGCTTGGACAGCAGCTGGGTCAGCGCGATCCAGAAGGTGTCCTCTACCGGCCGAGGGTACTCGAGGTTGATCCGGTGCTGCGTGAAGGTCTTCGTCGCGATGCCCTCGATGTCGTAGCGGGTGATGAGCCCGCTCTCCAGCAGCTTGTGGTTGAGCTCGCTGCCCGGGAACACCGTCATCGAGAAGAGGTAGAGGTCGAAGGGGTGCGGGAACTCGGAGATCAGGTCGAACAGCTTCTGTTTGTCCTCGTCCGTGCTCACCGGGTCGTCGAAGATGAGCTGGAAGTGCCCCTTGATGCCGAGCTTGTGGAACAGATCGGCGATCTCGCCGATGGTGTTGTTCTTCACGCGGCGGTCGTAGAGGTGGCCCGTGACGCGCTCGGAGGACTGGACGCCCATGTAGACGTTGGCCAGACCCGCGTCGCGGAGCATCGTCATGCGCTCCTCGTTGACGAGCTTCGGCTCGATGAAGATCTCGAAGGGGAGGCCGACCTCCTTCGGGTAGCGCGTCGTGAAGTCCGCCAGCCAGTCGTGCTGGAAGTTGAAGACCTCGTCATCGAAGCGGATGCGCTTGAAGCCCCAGTGGCTCCGCGCGTGGCGGATCTCCTCGACCATGCTGGCCGGCGACCGCACCCGGAACCACTTCTGGCCGGGGTAGACGTCCTTCTTGTACGTCGAGTTGTAGCAGTAGCTGCACTTGTAGATGCAGCCCCGGCTGCCCATCATCTGGAACACCGGGTCCCCGTGCATGGGGTCGCCCTTGGAGATGTTCTTGCCCCAGATGAAGTACTTGTGGTCGTGCGTCGTGTAGTCGCGCCACTGCAGGTCATCGAGGTTGTTGACCAGCCCGCGGAGCTTGTTCTTGACGGGGGTGTTCCCGTCGAGCCACACCATGTTCGGCGTGTCGGCGATCTCGACGCCGTCCCGCAGGCGGTCGCACAGGTCGAGGAGCGCGTACTCGCCCTCGCCTTGCAGGAGCAGGTCGGCGTCCTGGATGCACTCGTCCCCCACGAGCGTCGGGTGCATGCCGCCCCAGAGCACCGCCACGTCCACCTTGTCGTGCAGCGCCTCCGTCACGATGCGGGCCGCCTGATGGTAGGCGCTCGCGCGGATGCTCACGCACACGAGGTCGAGCTGCTCGTCGCGGACCACGCGCGCGAGGTTCTCGAGCTCGACGTCCTTGGCGGGATCGAGGTGGTTGGAGATCCAGTCCTTGAAGTAGATCTCGGCGACATGGTGACCGCCGGCGCGGAGCGTCGCGGCCAGGATTCGGACGGCGTTGTTCTCCACGTCGTACATCGAGACGATGCCGACGCGCGGCCCGCGGCCGCGGCTCTGGGAGACGAGTCGCTCGATACGGGCGTTCATGGGACCTCGAGCATGCGGGAATAGGGTACCACGCCCGAGCGCGCGGCGTGACTCTGTTCAGTAGTACGTCCCGCACGAGGGCGGCCGCGCCAGCCAGGCCCGCGCGGCTTCGCGCGTCGCCGCCTCCACCGTGGCGCGGTTGGCCTTCCACTGGGTGTGCGCCTCGGGGCCGACCACGTTCGTGATGCCGAGCAGCGCGGTCACCGGGACGCCCGCCCGCGCGCAGGCGTGCGCCACCCCGAAGAGCTCCATGTGCTCGACCTGCCAGGTCGCGCCGAGGGCGCGGGCGGAGGTCGCGTCGGTCGTGATGGCCGTGCAGCAGGCCACCCGGGCGGGCGGGAGGTCGGCCACCGGCGTCAGGTTCACGGGCGCAGGCGGCAACGGGACGTAGCCACGCCCGCTGGCCGCGGATGCCGACCCGAGCGCCACCGACGAGGCCGTGACCACCGTGCCGTTCGCGACCTGGGGCGTGCCTTCGCCGTCAGGGTAGGCGCCGGCGGTCCCCACGAGCAGCACCCTCGCCGGGAGCGCCCCGCGCGCGTGGGCCTCCTTGAGCAGCTCCGCCATGCGCACGCCCGCGGCGAGCATGCCCACGCCGAGCGCGAAGGTGGCGACCTCCGCGTGCAGGTTCCCGAGCTCGGCGTCGACCGCCGCCACGCACCATGTCCGCATGCGAACCTCCTCGGCCGGCCGTTAAGAGACGTCCTTTCAGGGAACGGCAGTTAGCCGACCCTCGGAGACCTCACCATGCGATGGGATCATGCGCTTCGCGAAGCCCAGTCCTTGTACCAGGAGGCCCGGTGGGAGGAAGCCGGCGCGGCCTACACCGCCCTGGCGCGCTCGACCGCGCAGGTCGGGGACATGACGGTCGCCGAACGTGCGGCCCGCGAGGGCGCGGACGCCTGGCGACGCGCGGACCTGCCGGGCCGCGCGGTCGAGCTGCTCGCGCGCGTGCTGGCGCCGGCCTCCGTCACCTCGATGGACGCCGCGCTCGCGTCGTCGTGCAACCTGGACGCGGGTGCCATCGGCCCGGCGAAGGCGATGATCCAGCGCGCCGTCGACCTCGCCCGCGACGAGTCCGAGGCCATGGTGGCGCGCG
>JACCEE011042169.1_pt1 | contig 12703 bp, 9 predicted proteins | sample 7449931 | NCBI WGS metagenome assembly JACCEE01 (sample SAMN15323457, study PRJNA562643) | freshwater metagenome | isolation source: river surface water | place: USA:Blue River Watershed | collected 2017-08-19 | reverse complement strand
TAAAGATGTGGATTTAAAAGCCATGAAGACTTATAATTCATCAAATGTGGACAAGTTAGATAGATTGGCTGTAAATGTTTATAAATACAATATAATATTTAATCCTAGAATGTTGTTTAATTACAGTAAGATGGCGGATGAGTTAATTAGTATATTTGGTAAAAATGTAACAGTTAATAGATCAGAATTGGAAAACAAATTAATTTCATTAAATAATTCAGAAGATATAACAAATAAATTTTTAGAAATTTTATATCCAGATTTATATAAATTACAAGAAACTGAAACAAAGTTAAAAGCTTTATTGGATCAAAAAACAGAATTAGAATCTAAAATAAAAATCACCAAAAACAAAAAGACTTTAAAAAGTCTTCAGGATTCTCTTTTTAGTGTTAATGTTGCTTTAAAAGTTGATGAAGATACTCAAAGTAAATTAACTTCATTAAAAGAGGAAAGAGCAAAAATATTATCAAAAATAACAAAAGAAAATGATGCTTATGAGGTAATTAAAAAAGATATTCCTGAAGATCAAATGGAAAATATAAAAAAATATTTTCAAGATTTATATTTTAATACTTTTAATATTTATATTTCCTCATTAAAGAGTGACACAAAAGAAAATCAATTAAAGGCTTTTTATAAAAATTTTTTAACATTTGAAAAAAACGAAAGTAGATTATACCCAGATTCTAATTTATATAGTCAGGTAACTGGATTTTTTAAAACAGACGAAAAGGAAGTTAAATTAAAAGATGGCGGAGTGAAATATGAAAAATATGGCCAAGGTGTTTATGGTATAGAGGGATATTTTGATAAAGACTTGAAGGGTGAAGATGGGGAAATTAGAGGTAAATATGATTTATACGGAAAGCTTATAGCAACAGCTGATAGAAGTGAAAAAGATGCAAAAGACGGCACTAGTCTTGTTTTAACAATTGATAGATCAATACAATATAATGTATGCAAAGCCTTAGATGCGGCAGTAAAATTATATGAAGCTGAAGGTGGTTCTGTTTTAGTTATGGACCCAAAAAAAGGAAGTGTTTTAGCTATGTGTAACAATCCAACATTTGATGCTAATAAATACAATCAGGTAGAAGATATGTCTGTTTATAGTAACCCAATAGTATCAGATCAAGTTGAATTTGGTTCTATTATGAAGGTTATAACAATGGCAGCTGGTATAGATACAGGCGCTGTTACTGCTTATTCTACATATAATGATACTGGTTGCGCTAAAATTGGTGACTGGAAAAAGCCTATATGTAATTCTGATTTTTCTACAAAAGGTGCTCATGGAGAAACTGATATGGTTACAATATTAGATAAATCATTAAATCTTGGAGCTTGGTATGTCGCAGATAAAATAGGAAAAGATAAATTTCAAAGTTATGTTAATAATTTTGGATTTGGGGAAAAAACTGGTATTGAGTTAGGAAATGAAGCAAAAGGTGATATGAGAAATTTGGATAAAATTAATAATAAAAATGGTGATATTTATCTAGCAACAGCATCTTTTGGGCAAGGTATTACAATGACACAAATACAATATTTAACAGCCTTTTCTTCTGTAATAAATGGTGGTAAATTAATGAAGCCTTATATTGTTAGAGCTACAATAGATAATTCAGGAAACATTAAAGAAACAGAACCAAAAGTTATAAGAACAACAATAAAAGAACAAACATCTTCTACTATGAGAGGAATGCTTACTTCTGTAATTGAAAAAGGTTATGATAAATTAGCTCAAGTAAAAGGTTATTATGTAGGTGGAAAAACGGGTACAGCTCAGTTTGCTGAAAATGGTATTTATGGAGATAAGACAACTCAGTCGTTTGTTGGTTTCGGTCCAATAAGTGATCCTAAATTTGCGATTTTAATTAAATTAAAAAATCCAAAGACAGAATTTGCTTCTTATTCTTGTACGCCAGTATTCTTTAATATAGCTAAATATTTATTTGATTATTATCAAATACCACCAGATAAAAAAGATTAAATTAAATTAATCTAAATATATGATTAAAATTTATACTGATTACAATTCTTTGTCACAAGATAGTAGTAATTTTTTAAAAAATTATTCTATTTTTCAATCTCAATATTGGGCAAAATTTAATTCAGAATTTTTCAAAAGAAAATACTGGTTTATAGAAGTTAAAAATGACAAAAATGAAATAGAATTAGTTTCGTTTATTGTTAAATATGATTTACCATTTGGTAAGAGCTATTTATATTCACCTTGTGGGCCAGTTTTTAATTTGCAAGATTATTACAAAAAAATAAACAAAGAATATTTTTCTCTATATTTAGATGAAGTTAAAAATATAGCAAAAAAAGAAAAATCAATATTTTTTAGAATAGATCCACAAATTGATTTTAAATCAAATATTAATCCAATAGAAACAAGGGATTATTTATATGATTTTTTTATAAATAAATTTGGATTTAAAATTTCAGAAGAACAAAAACAACCAGAAACTACTCTTGTTTTGGATTTAAATAAAACAGAAGATGAAATATTAGCTCAAATGGCACAAAAGGGTAGATATAATATAAAAGTAGCACAAAAACATGATATTAAAATTACAAAAACAAAAAATCCGAATTCAAAAGAATTAGATAGATTCTTCGAATTAACTGATCAAACAACTAAAAGAGATGGTTTTTTTGGAAATAATAAAAGTTATTATCAAGAGTTATTAAAAAATGTAGATTGTGCTTATTTATACTCTGCATGGAATAATGACAAAATAATAGCATCAGCAATTACTACTTTCTGTGGAGAAAAAGCAATATATTATTATGGTGCTTCTGGTAATGAAGATAGAAATTTAATGGCTCCATATTTATTACAGTGGCAAATGATAAAAGATGCAAAATATGAATTTGGTTGTTTAACTTATGATTTTTTAGGCGTAGCTCCAGAAATTTTAAATATTAATAATAAGTATAATATTTTAGAAGGTTTTAAAAAATATGATTTTAATACAGAGCAAGACGCTAAAATGTTTGTAGAAAAACATAAATATAATGGTATAACAAATTTTAAAACTAAATTTGGTGGAAGATATTCATTATATCAAGGAGCTATGGATAAAATTTATAATAATTTTTGGTATAATTTAATAGTATTAACAAAAAGTAGCAGAAAATTTTTAAGAAAGATATTTAGGGTAAAGATATAATTATAAATTAAAAATCGGGAAAATTCGCCCGATTTTTTGGTTGTGGAAAATATTGAGTAATTTGCCTTTAATATTGATATAATAGATTAAATATAAAAAATCAAAAAACAAAAATATGAAAAAGATATTGTTTGCTTTATTAAAATCTTTGTCAAAATCAGTTTTGTCTAAATATAATCCAAAAGTAATAGGAATAACTGGATCAATAGGTAAGACAACTACTAAAAATGCAGTATATCAAGTTTTAAAAAATAAATTTAACGTAAGAGCTAGCGAAGGAAGTTTTAATACAGAAATAGGTTTACCTTTGACTATATTAGGCTTAGAGAATTCAAAGTCAATTTTAGTATGGATTAAAAATATAATAAAATCAGTATTTCTTGTTTTGTTTAAAAATAAAAAATACCCAGATATTATAATTTTAGAAATGGGTGCTGATAAAACTGGTGATATAACTTATTTAAATACAATTGCACAATCAGATATTGCCGTGTTAACAGAAGTTACTCCTGTACATACTGAAGGATTCGGAAATTTAGAAAATATATATAATGAAAAAACAAATATATTTAGAGCAAAAGAAAATCAAATATGCATAATTAATTCAGACGGGGAATATATTTCTAGTAAAATAGAAAAATTAAAAGAAGAATTAAAAAATAAAAAAGTTTTTACATATGGTGTTAATTCTAATGCTGATGTTAAGGCTTATAATTTAAAGGAAAATAATGCCTTTGATTCAGAATATGCTACTGGAATAGAATTTGATTTAGCTTATGATAATCAAGAAGAACACATAAATATGAAATACGTAATTGGATCTCATGGTGTTTACGCTCTTTTAGTCGCTTCTGTTGTTGGCATAAATATGGGAATGAGTTTGGAAGAAATAAAAAATGAGTTACAAAATGTTAGATTTGAAAAGGGAAGAATGTCCGTTATTAAAGGTGTAAAAAATACATGGATAATTGATGATACATATAATAGTTCTCCAGTTGCTTGTAAAAGTGCGGTTAAAACTTTATCAACATCAAAAAATATAGGTAGAAAAATAGCTGTATTAGGCGATATGTTGGAATTGGGAAAAATATCAGAAGATGCACACAGAGAGATTGGTAAATATATATGTGAATTAGGTAATATAGATATGTTGGTTACAGTTGGAGAAAGATCAAGAGATATTAATAGAGAAGCTTTGTTAAACGGTTTTAATGAAGATGTATCTTTTAATTTTGAAAACTCAGAAGAAGCAAAAAAATTTATCCAAAATAGAATTAAACAAGATGATTTAATTTTAATAAAGGGATCTCAAGGAGTTAGAATGGAAAAAATTACAAAAGAAATTATGGCTGATCCAATAAAAGCAGAAGATTTACTTGTTAGACAGTCCGGAATTTGGAAAAAAAAATAATTTAAAAAAAATGAATGATTTAGATAAAATAAATTTAGGTACATTTAGAAAAGATATAAAAGAAACTGATGAAAATGACCAGGATTCTGTTAGGGATGTTTTTGAAAAACAAAAAGATTTCTTTTGTGATTTAACGAAAGACAATGCAGAATATAAAAAATCTTTTCTCTATGCTTATATTAGTGGTGATATTAATTCAATAATGGATCCAACGTCTAAGATAGAAAGAATAAATAAATTGTCAAAAGTTTTGGAGGTTATAAGAGATGATGAAAAAATAGATGAAATAACAAAAGATAAAAAATATGATGAATGGATAAGATTAATGGCAGAAGTTGTTTTGAGAGATGTTGAAGATAATAATGGCGGATTAAGACCTCAGGATTTAGAATTAATACAAAACAAAAATATTATTCAAAATTTAAAAATGATAATTTCAGAAATTAACGAATACACCAAATATTCTTATGGAGATGAAATTTATCAAGATGCAGAATTAGGATCAGTTTATTCGATTGAACAAAATAAGGAAAAAATGGAAGATTATTTTTTTGACACAATAAATTTAAGTGACACAAATAATATTGAAAATAAAAAATTAATTTTTTATTCAATATTAAATGGTAAGATAAATTCAAAAATTTTTTGTGAACCAAATTCAATACAGAAAGTTGCAATAATAAATCAAGTTACAAAAATTTTAAAAGAATGGAAAGATGATAATAGTAAAGAATGTTTTAATGAAAGAGAATATCTTGAATGGAAAAAAATAATATCAGAAGTTGTTTTGAGGGATATACAAGATCAATGGGGTGGTGTTATGAAAAAAGATTTTTCAAAAATAGACCCAGAAATAAAAAATGAGATTTGTGAAATTATAAAAAATAAAAATAATAAAATATATGAATATATTTCATATATTAACTAATAAATAAAAAATAAAATTATGCCAAAATATATTTTCGTAGTAGGAGGAGTTATGTCATCAGTTGGTAAGGGTGTCGCAGCCGCTTCTACTGCAAAAATATTACAGTCTAGGGGATACGCAGTTACTTGTATTAAAATAGACCCATATATTAATGTTGATGCAGGGACAATGAACCCAATAGAACACGGTGAAGTTTTTGTAACAGAAGATGGAGATGAAACAGATCAAGATTTAGGAAATTATGAAAGATTTTTAAATCAAAATATATATTCAATAAATTATATGACAACTGGAAGAATCTATCTTTCAGTTATTCAAAAAGAAAGAAATCTAGAATATAAAGGTAAATGCGTAGAAGTTGTACCTCATATTCCAGAAGAAATTATTAATAGAATAAAAAATGCGCAAATAAAATCAAATGCGGATATAGTTATTATTGAAATTGGAGGTACTGTTGGTGAGTATCAAAACATTTTATTTTTAGAAGCAGCTAGAATGATGAAGATTAAAAATCCTCATGATGTTATGTTTATAATGGTTTCATATATGCCAATACCAAGTGCTGTTGGTGAAATGAAAACTAAACCAACTCAATTTGCTGTTAGAACATTAAATTCATCAGGCATACAGCCAGACATGCTTTTGTGTAGAGGATCTAAACCTTTAGATGATCCTAGAAAAGAAAAGTTAGGAATATTTTGTAATGTTTCTCCAGAAAATATTATTTCTGCGCCAGATGAAGATTCTATATATGATATACCAGTAAATTTTGAAAAAGAACATTATGGTGATAATGTTCTAAAAATATTAAATTTAGAAAAATATAATAATCCAATAGGAAGTGATTTGAAATTTTCTGAAGAAAATAATTCAATGAAAGAGTGGGGACAATTTGCAGAAAAAGTAAAAAAATTAAAACAATCAAACAATAAAACAAAAATAGGAATAGTTGGTAAATATTTTGCAACTGGCGATTTTGTTTTAAAAGATTCTTACTTGTCTGTAATTGAAGCAGTTAAACATGCGGCTTGGTTTAATAATGTTGATGTGGAAATAGATTGGATTAATTCTGAAGAATTTGAATATGAGAATAATTTGAATGATAAAAAAGTTGATGAGAATTTAAATAAATTAAAACAATATAATGGAATAATAGTTCCTGGTGGTTTTGGTAGTAGAGGTATAGAAGGAAAATTAAATGCAATTAAATTTATTAGAGAAAATAATATTCCATACTTAGGTTTATGCTATGGAATGCAACTTGCAACAATAGAATATGCAAGAAATGTTTTAAATTTAAAAGATGCTAATACAGAAGAAATAAATCCAGATTCTAGTAATTGTGTAATACATATAATGGATGAACAAAAAGATAAAATAGCAAAAGGAGATTTTGGTGGGACAATGAGATTAGGTGCTTATCCTTGTGCTTTGGATAAGAATTCTATTTCTTTTAAAGCATATTCTTCTATATCCAAAGGAGATTCTTCAGATATTATTTCTGAGCGCCATAGACATAGATATGAATTTAATAATAAATACAGAGAACAATTAGAAAATGCAGGATTAAAAATAGCTGGAACTTCTCCAGATAATAAGTTAGTCGAAATTATAGAGATCCCTAAGAATAATTTTTTTGTAGGAGTTCAATTTCATCCAGAATTAAAATCAAGACCACTTAATCCACATCCATTATTTGTGGAATTTATTAAATCTGGGTTATAATATTAATATTATAAATAAAGGTAAAACAAATGAAAAAAAGTATTAAAAATATAATTGGATTATTTTTAAGTTTTTTAATTATTTTTGTTATAGGTTCAAAGTTATGTCTAGCAGCTGGTTTTGATACGAATTTATTAGATAGTATTCCTACTAATAGTACTAATACGACAGCTAAAACAATAGCTCAGAATTCTGGTTATTCTACGAGTGTTGCTGCAACTGATATTTTTTCAAGGGTTATTCAAATAGTTTTAGGTTTATCAGGAACTATAGCATTAGTGCTTGTAATAATTTCTGGTATTTTATATCTTTTATCAAAAGGTGATCCAGCTAAAATAAAAAAAGCTCTTGCTTATATGACTACTGGATTTATAGGAATATTATTAATGACCTCAGCCTATGCTATATCTGGGTATATAATAAAACAAACACGTAGGATATCTGGTATAGTTGATTCAACTCCTCCTGTTAATGTAAATCAAGAAGATATAGACAAGTGTTCAAAGCTTAGTGGAATGTTAAATTGTATTGCTGATTCGTCTTGTAGCTATCTTAATGATAAATGTATAGTAAAAGCTAGTTTGGCAGTTGGGGATAGTTGTGATGCAGATTCACAATGTTCTACTGGAACTTGTCATAACGATATTTGTATTGTTGCACAACAAAGTAGTTGTTTACCAGGGTCTTATAGTCCTGCTACAGGATATACAAAGCAATCTTTAAAAAATAATTTAAACAAAGATTCTGATTTACTTTGTAAGTCAGGATTTATAGCGTCTTCTGTAGGAGATGCTACAGATAGTAACTGTAAAATTTCCGGAGAAAATTCTCAAACAGGTTATTCTTTAAAAGGTATACAATATACTTGTAGTGATGGTTCTACTTCTGATAATTGTTATATATGCGTAAGAAGAGAGTGCAGTGAAGTAGTATTGGCAACAACTTGTGGTAGTGAAACAGCTTATAATAAGGCTTATGCTGATTGTAAATGGGTTACAGATCAAGGTACTGGAACTTCTCATTGTGTAGATAAATAAAATATATTTTAAATATGAAAATAAAAAAAATTTTAAAACCTATATTTCTATTTTTTATAATAATATCAATATCTTTTTCTTCACAATTAAATGCAGCTAATGATTTAAGAAGTAAATTAGATAATTTAGATGGTGATAATACTCACATTAAAACAATAGTTAAAAATGGTGGAATAAATACTGATAAAAGTTTAACATCATTAGTATCATCTGTTATAAAACTAGTCCTTGGATTGTTTGGTGTTATAGCATTAATTTTTGTAATAAGAGCTGGTGCTATGTGGATGGGGTCTAAGGGTGATTCTAATAAAATAAGAGAAGCTAGAAAAATAATGACATCTGGATTTATTGGTTTAGCTATTATAGTATTATCTTATTCAGTTACTGATTTTGCTATCAAACAAATATCATTAACAATAGGTAATGGAGAACTTCCACCTGATTATGTTGGAGGAGGAGAAAGTGGTGATGGTAATTGTACTCCTTCTTGTAATCCTAATGTAACTTGGGATGGTGCTAAAATGATAGGTGGATCAAATAGTGCTGTTTGTGATAATAATAGTGAATCAGGAGGAATATTATATGCAAGTTCTGATGATACTTGTGGTGGTAAAGCTATAAAAACTTGGGATTGTGTATGTGAAGGTATTCATTCTGTTCCATGCTATGTATGTGCTCCTTAATATTTTTTATATGAGTGATAACTTTATAGAAATTTTAAATGTAAAAATCTCTACTTTATCAAAAGTAGAGATTTTGGATTTTATAAAAACAAATTTAATTCAAAATAAAAAAACATTTATAGCAACTCCGAATCCAGAATTTTTATTAGAAGCAAATAAAAATGAAACATTTAAAAATATTTTAAATAATACAAGTTTAAATACTCCAGATGGTATTGGTATTATTTATGCTTCTAAAATTTTAAATACAAACCCAAAAATAAAAGAGAGAATAGCTGGTTCTGATTTGACTTTAGAAATTATTAAAGTAGCAAAAGAATTGAACAAAAAAATATTTCTATTAGGTGGTAACTCAGAAGAACAATTAAAGATAGTAAGAGATAAAATTGGACCAGATATTGTTTCTGGTTTTAGTACTGGATTAACAAGAAATGACTGGAGTATAGATTATAAATATAACAATGAAAAAAACTTAGAATTGTTAAATAATATAAATAATTCTAATGCCGAGATTGTGTTTGTAGCTTTTGGTGCTCCAAAACAAGAGTATTGGATAAATGAAAATATAAATAATTTAAAAAATATTAATTTAGCAATAGGAATAGGTGGTACTTTTGATTTTATTTCTGAATATAAGAAGAGAGCTCCAAAATGGATGTGTAATATGGGAATAGAATGGCTTTTTAGACTAATACAAGAACCAAGTAGATTTAAAAGAATAATAAATGCAACTATTGTTTTTCCAATAAAAATTTTATCTCATAAATTTTTAAGCAAATAAAAAATCCGTCAAAACAAATTGACGGATTTATTTGTGTGTTAAAAGAATTTATCTTGTTTGTTTTTTGAGATTGTATTCCTTTTCGTCCACAAATACTGGGAAAAGCATGTTTTCTTCGATTTCGTTCGGTCTGTTTACCGGACTTCCTTTTCCGTCCAGCGCTATTTCACCGATCCTCATTTTTGCATAAGGAAGTCTTTTAAAACCTTCCATGCATTTGTTTCCGATAAAAACCTCTCCTTTTTTGATTTCAGGATGTTTATGAAGTCTGTCAGTGGCTTCATTTTCGTTGCTTTTTCTCATATTTTCAATTCCTCCCGAAGAATATTAAAGCATCTTTATACCTAAAAGTAAATACCACCAAGCTAAAAACATCCATTTATTGCTAATTTGTAGATTTTGCTTTAAAATTTATAACTATAACATTAAATTTTTAATTTAAAATTCCAATGACTTCTAATGAACTTCGTAAAAAATATATAGAATTTTTTAAGTCAAAATTACATACAGAGATTAAATCTGCGTCATTAATTCCAGAAAATGATCCAACTGTTTTATTTACTACAGCCGGAATGCATCCATTAGTTCCTTATTTATTAGGAGAAAAACATCCAGCAGGAACACGTCTTACTGATGCTCAAAAATGTATTAGAACTGGTGATATTGATGATGTAGGAGACAATAGACATCTTACTTTTTTTGAAATGCTTGGAAATTGGTCATTGGGTGATTATTTTAAAAAAGAAGCTATTAATTGGTCTTTTGAATTTTTAACAAGTAAAGAAAACGGTTTAGGTTTAGATGCAAATAGATTGTATTTTACTGTTTTTAAAGGTGAAAATGGAATTCCTAGAGATGAAGAAGCTATACAAACATGGCAAGATGTTTTATCTAAAAATAATTTCTCAAATGGAGTTTCTACAGATGAATCAGTTCATGATGGAATTAAAATTATCCCACTTGGTGTAGATGATAATTTTTGGATTGCTGGAGCTACTGGTCCTTGTGGTGGTGATACTGAAATATTTTATGACACAAGACCAGAAGAAGGTAAATTAGAAGGTAGATTTGAAGATTTAATAAAAAGTTTCAGAGTCATTGAAATTTGGAATAATGTTTTCATGGAATTTAATAAAACAGCTGAAGGTAAATACGAGAAATTAGCAAAACCAAACGTAGATACAGGAATGGGACTTGAAAGAACTATAACTGTTTTAAATAATGCTATAACTGTTTTTGAAACAGATTCATTTGAAAATGCTATTAAAAAATTGGAAGAAATTTCTAATAAAAAATATCAAGATAATTTAAAAGATTTTAGAATAGTAGTTGATCATATTAAAACAGCCACATTTATTTTAGGAGATGATAAGGGTATTACTCCAGGAAATAAAGATCAAGGATATGTTTTAAGAAGACTTATTAGAAGAGCTGTAAGATTTGGAAAACAATTAGGTATTTCTGATGATATAATTTTTACACCAGAAATTTCAAAAATTTATATAGAACAATATAAAGAATTTTATCCAGAATTAGAAAGAAATAAAGATAAGATATTAGAAGAATTAAAAAAGGAAGAAATTAAATTTAAAGAAACATTAGAAAATGGACTTAAAGAATTTAATAAAATAACAGAATCTAAATCAGAAATATCAGGAAAAGAAGCTTTTGATTTATATCAGTCATTTGGTTTTCCTTTAGAAATTACAAAAGAATTAGCATCTGAAAGAAATATAAAAATAGATGAAATTACATTTAATGAAGAATTAAAAAAGCATCAAGAATTATCAAAACAAGGTTCTGAACAAAAGTTTAAAGGTGGTTTAGCTGATACTGATCCAAAAACAATTAGATTACATACCGCAGCTCATCTTATGTTACAAGCCTTAAGGATGGTTTTAGGTGATCATGTTTTTCAAAAAGGATCAAATATAACATCAGAAAGATTAAGATTTGATTTTTCTCAACCAGAAAAAATGACACCAGAACAAATTCAAAAAGTTGAAAATATTGTTAATGAACAAATTCAAAGAAATTTGGATGTTACAATGAATGAAATGACTGTTGAAGAAGCAGAAAAAGAAGGTGCTATGGGTGTGTTTAAAGATAGATATGGTGAAAAAGTAAAAGTTTATACAATAGGTGATTTTAGTAAAGAAATTTGTGGCGGACCTCATGTAAATAATACAAACGAATTAGGACATTTTAAAATTCAAAAAGAAGAAAGTTCTAGTTCTGGGGTTAGAAGAATAAAAGCTATTTTAGAATAATAAAAAAATGCCAATATGGCATTTTTTTATTAATTGATAAGATTTTATAGTTTGTATATAATAATAATATAATTATTAATAAAATAAATGAATAAAAATAAATTTTCACCATCAGGTGTTATAAAACAATCATGGAAGCTACTTAAAGAAAATTTTTCTTTAATACTTGGTATAACATTAATAATGATTTTAATTTCTGTATTTTTTTCTTATTTTTTTAATGTTCATCAAATAATAGATATAACATATTATTTAATGTTTGCAATATCTATGATTGTGTCAGTTCTTGTTTCTTTAGGTTTTTATAGAATTTTATTAGATTTAGTTGATGGTAAAAAAACAGAAATAAGAGAAGGTGTTAGGTCAATAACATTTAGAAAATTTTTAAACGCATTGGCTGTTTCTTTTTTATATGGAATGATATGTTTAATTGGTTTGGTGTTATTTATAATACCTGGCATTGTGTTTATTGTGAGATTTCAATTTTGCGTAGTAGCAGTTATAGATAGAGATTCATCAGTTATTGATTCATTAAAGTATAGTTGGAAGATAACTAAAAATAATTTTTGGAGATTTATTCTATTAGGACTTATATCTTTTGGTCTTATATTGGCCGGATTAATAGCTCTTTTATTAGGTGTATTTATTGCTATAATGATAATAGATATCGCTTATGTTATTTT
>JACCEE010143312.1_pt1 | contig 12704 bp, 10 predicted proteins | sample 7449931 | NCBI WGS metagenome assembly JACCEE01 (sample SAMN15323457, study PRJNA562643) | freshwater metagenome | isolation source: river surface water | place: USA:Blue River Watershed | collected 2017-08-19 | reverse complement strand
GACCTACGAGGAGATCGGGGCCTGGCTGGTACGGGAGACTGGTTCCGATCCGGGAAAGCTGGATGCGTGCGCCGAAGCTCTGCGGGCGCGAGGTGCCGGTCGGACGGGGTTCTCTGTCCGGAATTTGTCGCGCATGAAGGCGTTTCACGAAGTCTGGTCCAAGGCAGGTGGTTTGACTTCGGAAGCCCTCGTGCTGCCCTGGGAATGCCACCTTGTTCTGTTGGATCATTGCGCCACCGACCGGGACCGTTTTCGGTTCCTGGATGCGGCTCTCCAGGGTGGGTGGTCTGCGCAGGAGCTGGAAGCGCGGATTCGTGCCGGATCACGAAAGCGTCGGCGCGATCGACCGTCCAAGTAACCGATCAAGTAACCGTACAAGTACTTGCAAGTGATGCCGTGTGGGATTCTGGTCTAGATTTTTCTCGAATGGAAACTTGGGATGGAAGCATGGTCGCCTCCGAACCCCTGCGGACCTCGCGCCTGCAGGAATTCGATTACGGCCAACCCGGGTTGTATTTCGTGACGATCTGCACCCACAACCGCGTTCCCTGGTTTGGCGAGGTCGATCAATCGGGAATGCGATTGTCGGAAATCGGACACGCCGCCCAGGCCGCATGGAACGCCATTCCCGACCATTTCCCAGACGTTCGTCTGGACGAATTCTGCGTGATGCCCGATCACGTCCACGGGTTGTTGGAAATCACGCCGCCATCCGTAGGGACGCCCCCATCCGGGGTCGTCGGGCAATCAATTCGGGCCGCAATCGCGGAATCTGGCGTCGATCGTCCGTGGGTTCAAAATCGGTGTGACAAAATTCGCACGCGGCATCGATCCCGCGTTCCGGTGGCAACCTCGGTATTGGGATCGCGTGGTGCGCGACTCCGACGAATGCGACCGGATTCGACGGTATATTCGCAAGAATCCTGCTGCCTGGTGGAGCCAATACGGTTCCGATCCCGCATCATGCAGCCATCGTGGCAACGATGGTTTGTAAGGAGATGTTGACGATGATACCCTCCACCCCCAGCACCATCCTGATCTTGCTGGCCAATCGAGCCGTTTTGGACGAAGTGAAGCGGAAGGGCTAACGGTCCGAGTCGATGCCGAATCTCCTCTTCATTTGCAGCCGCAATCGCAAGCGCAGCCCTACCGCCGAAGTCATCTTTCGCGATTGGCCAGGCGTGAAGACGCTTTCTGCCACAACATCGGTAGGTTAAGGTCTACTCCCAAGTTGCCCCTCAAGTCGCGGCGCTGCTCAAGGCGTTGGGTTCGCGGGAATTGGATCGTGCTCACTTGCAGCGACGTCCATCGCGGCGCATCTGGACTGAAAACCTGCTAAAATATGCGAAAATCGGTCGTAAATGCGACCGGTTAGAGGTATTATAGGTTGCAAATAAATTCACTTGTTGGATTTTCGCCTGGTCGCAAGCACAATCGAGAGGGATGCGATGATCGACGTGCTGAAGGAAATCCTGCTCGACGGACTCGAACGACAGCCCTTTTCTGGCGTGAACCGGCGTGTCGAATTCACCGCACTTCCCGGAAAGGCGACGGTTTGCATGGGGGTGCGCCGAAGTGGCAAGTCGACCTTCATGCATCAATGGATGGCGAGACTCGAAGCCGAGGGCGTGGCGCGGGAAAACATCGTCCTGATCAATTTCGTGGACGACCGACTGCACTTCCTGGAAACACGCGGGCTGGGGTTGGTCGCCGAAGCCTACTACTCCCTCTATCCGGGCAAGAAGGGGTCGGAGATCGTCCATTTCTTCTTCGACGAGATCCAGGCGATTCCGCAGTGGGAGTCCTTCGTGGAACGATTGATGCGCACCGAAAAGTGCGAGGTCTACATCACGGGGTCGTCGGCCAGGATGCTCTCGAAGGAAATCGCCACGCAGATGCGCGGAAGGTCGCTCTCGTGGGAATTGTTCCCGTTCTCCTTCGCGGAATGCCTGGACGCGAAGGGTGTCGGGAGCAAGCCGCCGTACTCGGGCAGGAATCGTCTGGTCGTCCAGAGCCTCTTCGAGGACTATTGGAGGTCGGGAGGATTCCCGGAAGTACAGAATTTGTCGGACGCGATGCGTACGAAGGTCCATCAGGAGTACTTCCAGACGATCCTGTACCGGGACCTGGTCGAACGCCACGACATCTCGCACCCCAAGGCGATCAAGGACCTCGCCCACCTCCTGATCGACAACGCGGGTTCCCTGTATTCGATCAACAGCCTGTTCGGTTCGCTGAAGGCGCAGGGGCACAAGTTGCAGAAGGCGCACGTGGGCCAGTACATCGACTGGATGGAGGACTGCTACTTCCTGTTTTCTGTGCGGCTGTTCGACGCCTCGCTGAATCGCAGCAACGCCAACCCCAAGAAGATCTATTGCGTGGATCACGCCATGGTCCGTTCGATTTCTTCGGGCATCCTCACCAACAGCGGTCACCTGCTGGAGAACATGGTGTTCGCCTCCATGCGCCGGGAGGGTGGCGAAATCTTCTACTATCGAACAAAATCCGGCAAAGAGGTCGATTTCATCCGTCTGCGAGACCGATCGCGAAGGCAGCTGGTCCAGGTCTGCGAAACGTTGGCCGATCCGAGGACGAGAAAGCGGGAGCTTGCGGCCTTGGTCGAAGCCATGACGGAATGCGGCCTTTCGGAAGGTGTCATCGTCACCCGCAGCGAGTCCGAAACGCTGGAGACCCCGGCGGGGACGGTGCGCGTGGTCCCGGCGTGGACGTTTCTGCTGGAGGAACGCCATGCGTAGGGACGTCCCCCGTAGGGACGCAAAATCTTGCGCCCCTACGGGGGACGTCGGGCAACCAATCCGTATCATCCAGACCGTTCTGCGCGATGACCGCAAATTGGACGAAGTGAAGCGAAAGGCCTGACCATGCCTTCCGCCATCGGACATGTCCTGGTCCCTCTCTCGTTGCGCCTGGGGGCAGGTGCGCGTCGCATGAATTGGCGGCTCACGGCCTTTTGCTGCGGCTGCGCGGTGTTGCCGGATCTGGACGTGATCGGCTTCGCGTTCGGCGTGCCGTACGGTTCGCCTTGGGGACATCGCGGAGCGTCGCATTCGCTGGTGGCGGCGTTTATCTGGGCGGTGGCGTCCATCGCGCTGGCCAAACGCCTGCGGGCGCCGCGATGGACGGTATTTGTCTCCACCTGGATTTCCACCACCTCGCACACCTTGCTGGACGCGTTCACCAATGGTGGCAAAGGCGTGGCCCTGTTCTGGCCGTGGTCGACCGAGCGGTTCTTCTTTCCGTTCCGCCCGATCCAGGTTTCGCCCATCGGGGCGCGGTTCTTCAGCGAGCGTGGTCTGCAGGTGGTGGGGTCGGAAATCTGCTGGGTGGGGCTGCCGTCGTTGTTGCTGGCGATGACGTTGATCGGGTGGCGGCTATTGAAAAAGCGTGGAGAGATTTCTGGGTCGAGGTGATTTGTCGCCAATGGAAATGGAAGACGCATCCCCCCTATGTAGGGGCGCAAAATCTTGCGTCCCTGCATAGGGGGGATTGATTCCGTGCAGACAGCCGCGCCAGGGATGCCGCCCGACAGGGCCAAGACCCCGGCGCAGCCGAGGCTTGGCAAGGCAGCCCGACCCCGCCAAAACGTCCATCCGTGGGGACGCAAAATCTTGCGTCCCCACGGATGGAATAGCCACGAACCCATGGCGGGGAGGCGCCCAAACCCACCGGATCCCTTTCTAAATTCCTGACATCAGGGTGAGAGTGCCGGGCCGCGCCCGAGACTTTATTCCTCCGACCCACCCCGGAGAGACCATGGACACCACATGAATCTCGCCGGGGAGCCAACGATGCCAAGAACGAGAACGAAGCGGATTCGCGATTCCGTCGATTTGCATTCGACACCGTACGAGTCGCAACACAGAAATCGTCGAACTGTTCAGGAATCATTGACTGTTCGAGGCTCGGTTTGTCCGATTGCAACTCACAAGAACGAATTGTGGGTTGTAGTGAGGGGGATGCCATGACCTCCTTGGAAAAGCTCCTCGCGTTGGGCGAAGGTCTCATGCCCTACCACGGCATCGGCCCGGACAAGGGCGGCCGTTGGGAGGTTGTCTCATGATCTCTCTCGCCGGGCGTCTCCGCTTGCGAGAATCCGTCGAGCTGGAAGCCAAGCTCGCGCTGGGTGCCGATGGCAAGGGGGCGATTCCTCGCGACTTCTGGCCCACCTACAGCGCCTTCGCCAACACCCATGGCGGCGTGATCCTGCTGGGAGTGCGGGAATCGCGAGGGTCGTTTTCTGTCGAAGGCGTTCCCGACATCGATAAGATGCGCACCGATCTTTTCAATTTGCTGAACAGCCGCGACAAGATCAGCGTGAATCTGCTGCGCGACGACGATGTGCGCGAGATCGAACTCGACGGCAAGTCCATCTTGCAAGTGACAATTCCTGCCGCAGGGCGCAAGAACAAGCCGGTGCATCTGCACGGCAATCCGTTCGGGAACACCTACCGCCGCTTGCACGATGGCGATCGTCGGTGCGACGACGAAACGGTCCGTCGCCTGATCGCCGAACAGGTCCACGACAGCCGCGATCTGCGCGTCCTCAAAGGGTTCGACCTCGACGACCTTGCGCTCGATTCCCTGCACACCTACCGTCGACATTTCGCGAATCTCAAGCCCGACCACCCCTGGGCCATGTTGGACGACCGCGACTTCCTGCGTGTGAACGGCTGCTGGCGCAAGGATCGCGATACCGGCGACGATGGCCCCACGCTGGCCGCATTGCTCATGTTCGGCGAAGGCCAGGCGATTCTGGAGGCGGCTCCTCTCTTGTTCCTGGACTACCAAGAACTGCCAGCATTCGATGACGGCGAAACGCGATGGATCGATCGCATTGTCCCCGATGGCACCTGGAGCGGAAACCTCTACGACTTCTATCGCAAGGTCGCGCCTCGTCTGATGGCCGATCTCAAGGTGCCGTTCGTGCTCAAGGGGGATACGCGCCAAGACGACACGCCGCAGCACAAGGCTTTGCGCGAAGCGCTCATCAATGCGCTGGTCCATGCCGACTTTTCCGACCGTGCCTCGGTGCGGATCCAGAAGTCTCCATCGGGCTATTCGTTCCGCAACCCCGGCACTTTGCGCGTACCCGCCGAGCACGCTCTTCAAGGCGGCGAAAGCGACTGCCGCAATCGGACTCTGCACCAGCTCTTTTTGCAGTTGGGACTTGGCGAGCGCGCCGGATCGGGCCTTCCCAAAATCCGTCATGCCTGGGAATCCCAGGGCTATTTCGTGACCCTCACCGAAAGCTTCGAACCCTACGACCAATCGGTGCTGGAGGTCACTAAGGCACTGGAGAGAACGTCCTCCGCTGGAGCTGTCGGAAGTTCGGAGAAAACTTCGGAGAAAACTTCGGAGAAAAGTTCGGAGAAAACGGATGTGCGGATTCTGGAGCGGTTGGGGAATGCCCCTGCAATGACCATTTCCGAACTGGCCGAGGCGTTGGAGCTGTCGACCCGAGCCATCGAGAAACAGCTGCGGATCTTGCAGGAATCGGGTCGTTTGCGCCGAGTTGGCCCTGCGAAAGGCGGCCACTGGGAGGTGTTGAAGTGACCGAAGCCGAGCTGAACTCGGCTTCGAACCTGCGCTCCATCGCCTCAGAGTCCCTTGCGCTCCAGGAGGAGGGCGAGGTCGACCAAGCGGTTGGAAAAGCCCCATTCGTTGTCGTACCACGAGAGCACCTTCGCATGGCGCTTGCCCACGACCAGGGTCGAGGGGGCGTCCAGGATCGACGAGCGCGGATCGCCCTGGAAATCGCACGAGACGAGGGGTGCTTCGCTGTAGCCCAGGATTCCCGCGAGGGGACCTTGCTCCGAGGCGATCCGGAATGCTTCGTTCACTTCGGCGACGGTGACGGCGCGGGACAGCACAACCGAGAGATCCACGATGGACACGACCGGCACGGGAACCCGCAGAGAGTAGCCCGTGAGCTTGCCGTCCAGGGCCGGGATCACCTTCCCGATCGCCTTGGCGGCTCCGCTGGAGTGGGGGATGATCGACAGGGCCGCGGCGCGAGCGGCGCGCAGGTCCTTTTCGGGTTGGTCGTGCAGAGGTTGGCTGTTGGTGTAGGCGTGGGTGGTGTTCATCAGGCCCGATTCGATCCCGAAGGCCTGGTGGAGCACTTGCGCGATGGGGGCCAGCGCGTTGGTCGTGCAGCTTCCGTTGCTGATCACGCGGTGGCGCGCCGGGTCGTAGAGGTGGTCGTTCACGCCCATGACGACCGTGAGGTCGTCGCCTTGCGCGGGCGCCGAGACGATCACCCGCTTGGCGCCGCCGTGTGCGATGTGGACTTCGGCGGCGGTGCGGTCGGTGAAACGCCCTGTGGATTCGATCACGACGTCGACGCCCGCTTCGGACCAGGTGATCGCGGCGGGATCGCGCTGCGAGAACACGCGCATCTCGCGGCCATCCACGGCAATTCCTGTCGCGGTGGCCGACACCTCGGCCGGGAGCACGCCCAGGATCGAATCATACTGGAGCAGGTGCGCGAGCGTCTTGGCGTCGGTGAGGTCGTTGAGGGCCACGACCTGGAAGTCGTCGCGCCCCAGCGCCGCGCGTACGACGTTGCGTCCGATCCGTCCGAATCCGTTGATTCCCACCTTCACCATGCCGGTCCTCCTTGTTTGCGGGGGATTATCCCCTGCTTTGAAGGTACCGGCGACGACGGGTGTCTCCTAGGACAAGGTTCGATCGATTTCGGACATCAAGCCACGTTGCGCGCCCGGAACCGTTCGCGGTATTCTGTGGGCGAAACCTGCAGGTGGCGCTCGAAGGAACGCCGCAGGGCCAGTCCGTTGCCAAAACCTGTCGCCACGGCGATTTCCTCGACGCCCTGGCGGCCTTGCTCCAGGCGCGTGCGCGCGGCTTCCAGGCGCAGGCCTTCCACGTACTTGGCCGGAGTGAGTCCGGTCTCCTGGCCGAAGACCCGCCCGAAGTGGCGGGGGCTCATGGCGACCCGCTCGGCCAGGCGTTCCACGGAAAGGTCGGCGTCCAGGTGGGCGAGGATCCAGGCCTGCAGTTCGCCGATGGGGCTCTTGCGCGGCGCCTGGGTGGCCAGGAACCGGCTGAACTGCGATTGGTTGCCGGGTCGGCGCAGGAACATCACCAGGTGCTGCGCGACGTCGCGGGCCAGGGCGAATCCGTGGTCGTCCTCGACCATGGCCAGCGCGAGATCGAACCCGGTGCTGGCTCCGGCCGAGGTCCAGTAGGGACCGTCCTGCACGAAGATGGGGCCGCGCTCGACCTGGATCTCGGGGTGCGCGTTTTGGAACTCGTCCAGGCGCATCCAATGGGTGGTGGCCCGGCGGCCGCGCAGCAGACCGGTCTGGGCGAGCACCAGCGCGCCCGCGCAGACCGAGGCGGTGCGGCGCACGCGGGGGGCGGCGAGCTTGAGCCAGTCGGCGACTTCGCGAGGTTCGTCGGGGCCGCTGCCGCGCCCGGTCACGAACACGGTGTCGCGCCGTTGTCCGGGATCCAGATCGGCGAGTCGGGAGTCGGCCAGAAGCCGGATTCCCGAACGCCCGCGCACCACGCCGTGGGCCGCGGTGGTTGCTGTGGCGATGCGGTAGCCGGAACGCCGCCGCACCGGTTCGGGGAGCAGGCGGTCGGCCTGGGCGAAGATGTCGGCGATCCCGGCCGCCTCGAACAGGAGTCCGTCCTGGGGAACGATGATCAGGATTTCGCGCATGTCTTGAATATCTATTCTCGATCAAATCGAGACGACTTCCAGGTGGCCTACCTGATGATCGAAGAATCGGCGCTGGAGCGCGAGTGCGGCGCCCGGGAGCGGATTCGCGCGCGGCCGTGCAAGTACAAGTGGTGATGGCGGGGTGGGGTTCCTGTCCAAATTTCTCCGAATGGAGATTCCCCATGCATGACTTCCTCGAAGTTTTATCTCGCATCCGCACCGAATCCCCCGATTGGTCCCGGGCTTCCCGATATGCCCGCGGATTTGGTTGGATCTGCCTTGGGGTGGGGGCGTGGAACCTGGTTCGCCAGGTTCTGTATGCGGCGATGCCGATGCCCGAACAGTTCCGGAACATGTTCCGGCATCCGGCACTCCCGTCCACGTCCAATGGCGCCCTAACAAAAATTGACTGTACTTGATTCGATCCATGTATCGATTCCCAGTCAGAATCTGTCGTCCATGGCTTCCTGCGCTACCAGGCCACCGTCTTCCCGCTTTCCGAACGGCTGCACCCTCGACGACTTGAAGCGCAAGGGCGGATGCTCCGCTGCAGCCCCGCGCCAGCCGCCCACAGGGGCCCGCAGGGAGACGCGCAGCGGCCGAGCGCGACTGCGCGAGCCCGGAGGGCGGCGGCCCCTGTCGCCCTCGCGCAGGCGGGGGCACAGGGGAGGCGCCCGGAAGCTGGGCATGGATAAAATGTCAAGAATGATCTCCTTGAACAGACGGCCTTCCTTGTCTTGGAGGGATAGCTTCGATCTCGGAGTGGTATCCAACCGGTCAAAACGAGGCTGAACATGCGCATGAAGCAACTGTCGCTCATTCTTCTTTCTGGAGCAATCCTCTCCGGAACCGCCGGCGCCGTGGGCCTGGCGGGCGGGGCTTCCAAATTCGTGGGCAACATCACCACGAGAGGCCAGGTCCAATCCGACTTCGGCACCTACTGGAACCAGATCACTGCCGAAAACGAGTGCAAGTGGGCTTCCGTCGAAGGCACCCGCGGCAAGTACAACTTCTCTGGTTGCAAGAACGCCTACAACTGGGCCAAGACCAACGGCGGGCACTTCAAGTTCCACGCCCTCGTCTGGGGCAGCCAATATCCTAGCTGGTTGAATGGATTGAGCGCCGATGACACGAAGAAGGCCATCACCGCCTGGTTCGATGCCGTCAAGAAGGAATTTCCCGATCTGGAAATGATCGACGTTGTCAATGAAGCCATCAGAACAGGGGCTGGTAAATACCACTCTGGTTATGGCAATGGGAATAACATCATCCCTGCTCTTGGTGGTGATAACAATGGTGATTACACCTTTGTTACGACGGCTTTCAAAATGGCCCGTGAACGCTGGCCGAACGCCGTCCTCATTTACAATGACTACAATACCTTCCAGTGGCAGAAGAATGAAGGCATTGATCTGATCAACAAGATCAAAGCCGCTGGCGCTCCGGTCGACGCATATGGACAACAAGGCCATGACATGATGAGCCAGGGTGGTGGCGCTGGTGGTACTGGAGGCGGTGGAGTCTGCCTGAACTACAATACCTTCAAGAGCACTCTTCAGGAAATTTACGACAAAACAAAGATTCCTCTGGTCATCAGTGAATACGATATCGGAACCAGTGACGATCAGATACAGCTGCAGTGCTACAAGGAACAGATTACCGCATTCATGGAAGCGCCATATGTTGCTGGTATCACCTTGTGGGGATACATCTATGGCGCTACGTGGACCACGGACGGCAATTCCGGTATCATCAGGAACGGGAAAGATCGCCCTGCGATGACCTGGCTCAAGGAGTACCTGGCAAAGAACAAGGGCGTGAACACCACCGGCCTGCTTGGAGGCGAGCCCGCCAAGCCAGATACCGTGCCCCAGGCCGCGTACAAGGGTGCCATCGCCATTCCCGGCACTCTCGAAGCGGAAAACTATGACGTGGGCGGACAGACACAGTCCTACTACGATGCGGATGCCAGCAATCAGGGCGAAGCCTACCGCCAGGATGCCGTGGATGTCGTGGCCGTGGCGAACAACGGATATGCCGTCGGCTACGGGGAGGCCGGTGAATGGCTGGAATACACGGTGAACGTGGCGGTTCTCGGCACGTATGATTTCGAGGTTTTGGCTGCTTCCGGTGCGGACGGATCGTCGATCCGCCTGTTCATCGATGGCAAGGCCGTTTCGGATACGATCAAGATCGCCAACGGTGGAGATTGGGACACGTACGGGGCCGTTTCCGGAACGACGACGGACATCGCGGCGGGCACGCACGTGCTGAAGATCGCCATGACGGGAAACTACGCGAACATCGACAACATCAAGTTCGTGAAGAGCGGCAGCGCGAAGGTTTCCGGATCCAAGGGCCTTGCTCTCGGACCTCGGGATTACAAGGTGTTCAGCGTGTCGGGAAGGTATCTCAGCTCCTTCCAGGCGAAGAGCGAGGCCGATCTCAGGACGCAGATGCAGGCATCCAGCTTGAATCGTGGACTCTACTTCGCCCGGGGCATGAACTCGGACAACATGCTGATCAACATCAGCAAGTAACCTCCAAGCCCTTGACTGCCGCCAGCCAACCAAAGCTGGCGGCGCACCCCCCAAAGCCCGCCGATGCGGGCTTTTCCCGTTAATGGTCGTGTTGGAAACGTCTCGGGTCGCGCGGATCGCGAGCAAGTGCGGGCTTGAACCCGCACGGCCTCATCCATGATTTCTCGTGCTTCCCTCTTGACCCGACCACGGCTTCACGGTTTAGGTTGGTGGGGATGGAAACCTTCCGCATCACCGAGCTGGGGCGGCGCTTCGGGCTGGCGCGTTCGACGCTTCTGCACTACGACCGGATCGGGTTGCTGCGCCCCGGAGCGCGGACGGCTTCCGACTACCGTGTCTACACGGAACAGGATCTGGCTCGCCTGGAACGCATCTGCCTCTATCGCGAGGCGGGATTGGGGTTGTCGGACATCGCCTGCATCCTCGATCGATCCGACGACGAAGCCGTGGTGCTGGAGCGGCGGTTGCGCGAGATCGGCCGGGAAGCGGCCGCGCTCAGGTCGCAGCAGAGGGTGTTGACCGCCATGCTCCGGACGGCCGCGGGGGGATTGGACGCCACGGGGCTCGACAAGGAGATGTGGTTGGGCTTGCAGAAGGCTTGCGGTCTGGATCCCGCGGCGTTGCGGCGCTGGCATGCGGAGTTCGAGCGCCGGTCTTCGCGGGCGCACCACGACTTCCTGCTCGGTCTGGGGCTCTCCGAGAAGGAGGTCATCCAGGTCCGGATGTTGACAAAAAACGTCGAAGAGAACGGGGCCGCCATGCGATATTTCTACGAACTGTTCCAGGATCTGCCGCGCCAGGGACCCGGCTGCGCCGAAGCCACCCATCGGGCGCTGGACCTCGCCAAGGGTCTGCCCTCCAAGCCGCGGGTCCTGGACGTGGGATGCGGGCGCGGACAGCAGACGCGGATCCTCGCGCGTCGGTTGGGAGCCGCGATCCTGGCGATCGACAATCATCGTCCCGTGCTCGACCACCTGGATCGCGACGCCGCGCACGAAGGGCTGGACATCCGCACGCGCGAACTTTCCATGATCGACATGCCCTTCGACGAGGGAAGCTTCGATCTGGTCTGGGCCGAAGGATCGATCTTCATCGTGGGATTGGAGCGCGGCCTGGAAGATTTCCGGACCTTCGTGGCACCGGGCGGATACCTGGCCTTCACCGAAATGTGCCTGTTCGAATCGGCTCCTCCGCAGGAGCTGCGCCGTTGGTTCGACGAGGTGTATCCAGACGTGCGCGGCATCGAGGAGGTTCGCCGCCTCGCGGTGGAAAAGGGGTGGGAAGTGGCCGGAAGCTTCGTGCTGCCCGACAGTTCCTGGTGGGACGACTACTACACCCCGATGCTCGCGCGCCTGCAGGAACTGAAGATCCGGAACGCCGGGGTGGGCGAGGCGCAGGAGGTCTACACCCGTTGCGAGGCCGAGGTGGAAATGTTCCGCAAGTACTCCAAGAGCTACGGGTACGCGTTTTTCGTGCTGCGCAAGGAGCCGGTGCCATGAGATTGGAATCCTACGGCTACGACGCCGGGATCGAAGCCGCCCGCAAGGAACACGGCCTGCAGGAATTCGCGATCGGGCGGGTGGTGGCCGAACACAGGGAACGCTACGTGGTGGCGACGGAATCCGGCGACACCGAGGCCGAAGTCTCGGGGAACCTGCGGTTTTTGGCCAAGACCCGCGAGGACTTTCCGGCGGTGGGCGATTGGGTGGCTTTGAGCGTGGACGATTCGGGGACGGCGATCGTCCACGGGATCCTGCCCAGGTCGTCCATGATCTCGCGGCAGGCGGTCGGCGGGTTCGGCGAGATCCAGATCGTCGCGACCAACGTGGACCACGCGCTGCTGGTCCAGGCGGTCGACAGGGATTTCAATCTCGCCCGACTGGAACGGTACCTGGCCATCTGCCGTTCGTCGAAGGTCGATCCGATCGTCGTCTTGACAAAAACCGACCTTGTCGACGCGCAGCGTCTGGCCGAGATCGTCGGAGGAATCTCCGAGCGAATCGGAGACGCCCCTGTCGTCGCCGTCAGCGACCGCACCGCGGAAGGATACGCGCCGCTGCAGGCGATGCTCGCGAATGGGCGGACCTATTGCATGCTCGGCTCGTCGGGAGTGGGCAAGTCCACGTTGTTGAATCGGCTGTGCGGAGGCGATCGCATGCGCACCGACGCGATCAGCAAAAGCACAGGCAAGGGCCGCCACGTCACGAGCCACCGCGCCTTGTTCCTGCTGGAAGGGGGAGCGCTCCTGATCGACAACCCGGGAATGCGGGAAGTGGGGATCGTGGACGACGGCCGAGGACTGGAAGCGACATTCGACCACGTGCTCGCCTTTTCGGGCGCCTGCAGGTTCAGGGACTGCACGCATACGACCGAGGCGGGATGCGCGGTCCTGGATGCCGTCCGCCGCGGCGAAATCGGAGCCGCCTCGTACGAAAGTTTTTTGAAGATGGAAAAGG
>JACCEE011479897.1_pt1 | contig 12707 bp, 11 predicted proteins | sample 7449931 | NCBI WGS metagenome assembly JACCEE01 (sample SAMN15323457, study PRJNA562643) | freshwater metagenome | isolation source: river surface water | place: USA:Blue River Watershed | collected 2017-08-19 | reverse complement strand
ATTGATTAGCTGCAGTGTAGAAATCTGCTAAACTATTGAAGATATAAACACCATTAGATGCTGGGAAGAATAAGTTGTTAGATTGATATTTCTCATAGTTGAAACCAAATGTCAAAGTGTGCTTGTTTGCATACTTTGTTAAGTTGTTTGTAATATGGAAAGTATTGTAATCTAACTTATTTCCCGGAGTGAATGGGTCAAACCCTACTGATGTAAGAGTTGTTGCTCCATCCTTAATATCAATTGTTGGGAACATTTGAGAACGATATGCTCTATCCTCAATTTGTTTATCGTAACCAACGATTAAGTTATTATGTAAAGTGTTTGATAATTTAGAGTTCAATTCCAATACATAAGAACGAGTATTATCCATAATAATGTAACCACTATTTTGGAAACTCATTGCTAATGCTGATTGAGTTCTATTACCGAAACCTGCTGATGTAGAGTTTGAAATATTAATCTCTGCTTCAGAATCGTGATGAACATAACGTGCGGTTAATTTATGTTTATCGTTGATGTTCCAATCCATACGAACTAAGAATTTCTTAGATGCGTTTGTGTTAGAATACCCTTCAAATGGACCAGTTGTGTAATTAAACTTATCTTGCATAAATTTAGATAAGTCTGATAATTGTGTATATGTTGGTCTACTAACTTGAGAACCTGTTAATGGAGAACCTGTTGAAATCCAAGTTGTTCCTGGTTCAGTTTTCTCAATTTGTTCGTAGTTTCCAAAGATGAATAATTTGTTCTTAATGATTGGAGCACCCAAACGGAAACCTTGTACCTTCTCATCAAATTTAGATGCAGTTACTTTTGTTCCTCTAGCATTATCACCAACATATGTAGATGAATTGTTTCTTTGTGTTTGATATACCGAACCTTCAATTTCGTTTGTACCAGAACGAGTTACTGCATTGATACCAGCACCAGTAAATCCACTCTGACGAATATCGAAAGGTGCGATGTTTACTTGTAATTGCTCAATCGCATCTAATGAAATTGCCGATGCTCCGGTTCTACCACCCGCTTGTGCAGATGAACCTAAACCGAATCCATTATTGAATTGAGAACCATCGATTGTAAAGTTATTCAAACGAGAATCTTGTGCTCCGAATGAGTTTCCGTTTCCGTTTGGATTGTATTTAGTAATACCATCGATTGTTCTTGCTCCCGTAATTGGAATGTTTTGTAAATCTCTACGAGTAAATTGTTGAGATGCACCAGTTCTTTCTCTTGATATAAGATTATTTCTACCGGCACTTACTACCACTTCTTTTAATGTAGTAGTTTCATCAACTAAAACAAAATCAATATTTGTAGTAATACCCAATTGAGTATTTACATCTTTGATTTCATCTTTTTTGTACCCTACATAAGTAGTGTGTAATACATATGGGCCACCTACTCTAATTGCAGGTAAAACATATGCACCATTTTTGTTGGTTACAGCATTATACTGTGTACCGGTTGGGGTATGTACTGCGTGAATCGTAGCACCTACCAACACTTCATTTTTCTCGTTCTTTACAACACCTGAAATTGAGGAAGTAGTAATCTGACTAAATCCAAAAAATGAGGTCATTGCGAAAAGTAACGATAAAATTAGTTTTTTCATAATTGTCCTTTTTTTGTTGTTAAAAATTAAATAAACCATTTGAGACCGTCTCAAATTTTATAATAAAAAGGTTTCCCTTATTTATTCGAAAGTAATAATTCCTTATTAGGCACAAAATCATCATCACCACCAGTTGTATATGGTGGATTAAAATCATTTGTAAATGTAGGGGAATTAGTTCCATGTTCCGGTTTCCATTCACCGGTATCAACTTTGTTTAGGGTGTATTTGATAAACTCCCAGTCTGATGGAGTTGGGATAGTATTTCCCAATCCTTGTGTAAAACCTCTCAACCAAAATATAAATTCGTTTGATGTCATTGTAGATAAGTATTGTATATATTCGGTTTTTATATTACCAAATTGTTAAATTATGGTTTATAGAAAACAAAGATTGGTTCAAACTTATATGCTTTACCATCATGTTTTACTGCGTTTTTTATACCTGTCTTAGTTGGGTCTAATCCCACCATTCTAGTCATCAACATCTTCAACTTACCTTTGTACTCACATCCCAATTCTTTAAGAATATCGATTGAATCTTGCTCTAATGCATAGTAAGTATCTTTACCGATTTTAATATCTGCAATATTCCAAAGAATGTATCTATCATTCTTCATATATTCGTAGATAGTTGTTAAAGTAGGGCGTAAGAAATTATCTCTCCAATCATCATATTCACCATAAGCTTTGAAAGATTGATTCTCATCTTGTGAGTATTGTTCTCTATTAAAGTATGGAGGCGATGTGAAAGATATATCTAATTTACCTTTGTATTTTTGAAACTTAGGATTATGTTGAATTAACTCCGAACCATCTTGAAACAACTCATATGTATTACCTTGTTTTTCTACATCAAAGAATTTGGTAAATGTTTCTGAAAAATCATCTACACAATTATCATTATAGAATTTAGCTGCGTATTCATAACGAGATATTCCCAACTCTTTGATAAAATTATCAGGGTTAGGGTCAGTTCCCACATAATGAGTTTTCTTTCTACTACTCATTGCACCTAAGATTCTACCACCCCATCCACTTGATGAATCGTAAATATGAAGAGGTTCATCTTGTTCGATGTGTGATGTATAATTTTCGTAAATCCACTTAGCAGTTAATGCAGGGAAATTTACTGCAGGTTGTCCACAACTTAAACGAAATACTTGTAAGATTTTTGGGAATATACCAACTGTTTTATCATACCAACGAATTAGATAATAAAACTTTTTAGTTGTTTTACCATCTGCAAGTGTCATATGGTCTTCAATTTTCTTAACGTTAGACATTTGAGTTGGGTTTAACCATCCCTTATCTACACATTCTTGTAATTGTTCTGCGTTTAAGTAAAGATTACCAAATCCAATATATTGTTCGTTAATAGTTCCGTAATTATCAATAGTATCTTCTTTTACTTTTGCAATTACAATATCTAAATCAGAATGTTTACCTATAAAGATTTTACCTTCATATACTTTCTGAATGAACTCTACACCAGTTTCACCATCCCAAAATTCGTTCTCATCTTTTTTATTTACAATAGAACGTGACCAGGAATACATAGAATCTCTCTTAACTGCTCTACGCATGATTTTTACGAACACATCTTCTAAATTCGGGTCAGAAAAGTGGTCGTAAATAGATAATCCACCATCAGCAGATTTTCCAATTGAAATTTTAGTTTTCAACATCGTAGGGAAAAACTGATTGATTGCCGATGCATCCTTATTAAAGTTTTGGATAATACCTAATGATTCTTCATCACCGGTTAAATCTTTTTGTAGGAAATCGCAATCATTTCCTTTTAATTTCTTAAAAGATTCGATAATACCATCCTTATCTTTACCGATAACAGGAGGTACACCATCTTCATCCCATTGCTTAGTTACTTCTTTACGCAATAACTTAGCCCAATTAATGAACTCATCATCAGTCATTTGTAGTAACTGATGATAAGTTCTATTGGATTGGAATTCAGAAAATTTTGAACGTTCGTAATAGTATTTCGTCATATATTAACTAGCGATTTCTACTAAGTAGTAATCAGATGTGTATTCACCTGCTTCGAAATGAATGTGAGATAATCCTTGTGATGAAATGTTTAAAGTAGCATCTTTTGCTTCTTTGTTTGCAACTAAGATTTCTTTTAAGTAAGTTGCTGAGAATGAGATTGGTTCTACATCACCTGAAATTTCACCTTCAACATCGATTGAAATTCGGTTTGTATTGATGTTAGAATGTCCCAATACGATTTGTGCTTTACCATTCTTTACAACAAATGTAAAGTTGTTTTCATCTGCTAACGCACTCTTAGCACGGATGAATTTACTAATGAAGTTTTCATCCAATTTGATTTTGATATTAAAATCTGGTAACTTCTTCAAATCTGGTACGTTAGGAATAACCGAAAGGTCAGCCAACATATAGTTTACCGAAGTTGAACCATCTTTGAATTTCAAAGAAACTGGTTTACCATCTACATCAGAAATTTCAAAATCAACTGCTTCACCCAATACTCCTAACATTTTTGTTAGTTTAGATGTATCATATACACCAAATGTTGCATCGTTGAAATTGAACTCATTCAACGTTACTTTACCTAAAACTGATTTATCATCAGAAATAAATGAAGTTGTTAATGAGTTGTCTTTTGTTTCCCACTTAACTGATTCTACCAAACCAGCAAGATTGTACTTTTGTACGAAACGATTTAATTTACCTTTTTCCATGTGTTTGTTTTTTATTATTTAATTTATTTGTTACAAAGATACGAATAATTTTTGAATTATCCAAATTTATTTTAAAAATATATTTTACGAATTGAATAAAATTGTCCATTTTCTGATGTAAAGGTGGTCAAATAGTTTTCAGCTTCAATCATCGTTTCAAATTTCATTATTTGTTGTGAATCTATTTTATTACCACCTTCATATAATACTGGTATAGTTTGAGTATCTATAATTTCTATTTGTGGTAGATTTGGATTGTAGTTATAACTTTGATTGATTTGAATTGCATGTTTTGTACCTATTGACATCTGATGTAAATCTCTATCATTTGCCCACATGATTCCATCATATAACCATTTATTTTGAGAACACTCATATATACAATAATACCCTTTCATATTTAAAAGCTAAAGAATTTTTCTGCTGTTTTTTGTTCACTCATTACCTCACCCCAATCCAATGCGTTATAGAAATCTTGTAACTTACCTTTTAATTCAGCTTCGAAGATTCTATTGTGGTCTATATAAGTTGAAATGAATTTTGTAATTTCTTCGGGGTCATCATAACCTGTAAATGCCAATCCATCAATTCCTAATGGATTATTTTTAAGATATACCCACTTTACTTTATCACCATCTTTCATAGGTGAATATTTGAATGGTGCGTTAAAATGTTTCAAACAATCATTATATAGGATTGCTGCTTTAACGTGGGCAGGAACACCTTTCTCCATTTGGAAAAGTTGTCTTTTCTTTGGAAGATATTTTGATAAGTTTTTTACTGCAGAGTTTTTAGCAATTTCAGTAATTGGTCTATCTACCATACTCTTTTTGAACGCAAGAACAAATGCTGTAATTTCTTCTTCTGGTTTACTTCGTAGAATATCAATTAAGACAGTTCCCATACACTCCTGAAATGCTTTAGGGAACGAAGAACGTTTAACATCCAATCCTTTAACATCTAATTTATCTACCGCAATACCATTATTAGAAATAATCCATTGTGCATATCGTTTCTTTGCAATCCAAATACCTGCTCTAGCAACGTATTCTTTTTTAATTTCTAATCGATGATTTTGAACGTTAAAGAATTTATCGGAAAGTATATCGTAGAATTTATTAAGATAATCTTGCATTTCACCTGCGATACCATCTACCAATTGTGCAACTTCACTATCTGGCATTTCTTTCCAATTTGGATGACGAAAATCTAATAGTGGAACTGCGGAAAAGAATACTGAATCGGTGTCAATATAAATGTTTGAATCTACATCTTTTGTTCCTAACTCTTTGTTGTATTTGATGTTCCCCATATTCGCTGAGTTCTTAATAACCGTCTGACCCGTAGTTGTAACTGCCTCCGCATTATCAACATCGTAAAACCGAAAGGCAGGAAGGCCAAGAACACCATAAAGAGAGTTAAGTAGAATTTTTTGAACCAACTGTCTTTTTCCGTAAAAGGCATATTTTTCTTTATCACCCTCTTGGCCGTACTTTTTTTCCAACTTTCTAAATTCAACCCTTTCATTAAACCAAATATCTAAAATTTCAGGAATACATCCCATTTTATCTTTACGATACAACACACCATTTGATGATATTGTTAAATCGGCTTCTTTAATATATTTTTCTAAATTATCACGAGAAATTCTATCATCTCCCATTTGGTAATAATCTATTTCTTTTTTCATAAATGCTTGAACATCCCAATCAGAAATCTTAGCAACCTTAGTTTCTGGACTAATGTTCAATGTCATAATGATTGAAGGATATAGTGATGTTAAATCCAAGTCATATACCCAATCATATTTACCCACAATAGGGTCTTTTACATATGCACCGATGAATTTTTCTTCACCTGCTTCTGCCATTGCTGCAAGTTTCTCTTTTCTATCAGCAGGTTTATTCGGTGCAACCAATCCTTTACGTTTAAGGAAACATAACAATGCACCCTCCAAGTATTTCGATGAATAAACGAAATCTTCATATGGAACGTGCCCTGCATGACAAATACCTCTACATAAATCTATGAATTGTAATTTCTTATCTAATTCTACAACAATCTCAACGTCCACTAAGTTATACTCAATAAACTTTTCAATATCTTCATTAAATAAATCATCTAATGAACCTTGATACTCAATTTTACCCTTACCTAATTCAATCGTACCAATAGTATCTAATCGATAGTTAGGTAATTCGTTGTAGTTAAATTTCTTATAAAGGGAAAGGTAATCTAAACAACTCACGCCTGCTAAAAACCATCGTTGACGATATGGTGAATAGAATGCTTGACCAATAGGTGATAATCTTTTTGCTTGTGATTCACCTAAGATACGTTTCATTCGATTGAATAGATACGGAATATCAAAATTATCGATGTTCCAACCTGTTAAAATATCTGGTTGAATTCCTTCGTATAACTCTAAGAACTTCATACACATATCTCTCTCATCTCTGAAAGGGATTACGATTGCCTTATCGGTTTTACGTTCAACCATTTGACCTTTTTTATCCATTACCAATACCCAATATTGGTTGGTTACACTATCTTGCAAACCGATAGCGGTAAGTTCGTTCTCTGCTTTTTCAGTATCAGGTAATCCACTTTCCATTTCCACCTCAATATCGAAGGTCATCGTTACAATACCTTCGGATGGAATATCAGAATCGACATAAGTATCCACTAACACACGAGTTGTTTCAGGTACATCCGATTCAAACAAATCGGGGTCATCGTTTTTGAATTTGTAAATTTTTGTTAATCGGTCACCATAGATGGAACGTGCTTCACCTCTCTCTGCTCTTTCATACGCATAACGTGTATATGGGAATGTTCTATAACCTAAATGGGAATCCCATAAATGTATTAGATTGCGTTCTCTTTGGTAATATATGTTTTTATACATTCAGTTGTAACTATTATTTTATGTAAATTTTAATATAGTGTTTTGGGCATCTTCTATTCGTTGTTTTGCAATATCAAAATATTTTTTATCCTTTTCAATACCTATGAAACTTCGATTGGTGTTTATAGCGGCTACACCAGTAGTCCCACTACCCATAGTATTATCTAAAATTACATCATTTTCATTAGAATATGTTTTTATTAAATATTCCATTAACGCAACTGGTTTTTGAGTAGGATGTTGTTTATTATCATCATGTGAAAATTCTAATATTTCAGTTGGATAATTTGTATATTTTTGAGTATATTCACTATCACTTAAAAGTTTATTACCCTTTCCCAAAAAATCTCCATTATTTAAAAAAATCCCTAATCTATCTGGACTATTTTTCTTTTGTTTATTCGATGAAATGATACCCTGTGGGTTATATTTCATATTGGTTTTGTTTTTTAAAGATGCAGCAGATGCATTTAATGGTGAAAAAACTAAAATATCTTCGGTTTGTTTCATAGGTCTATGATTAGCATGTAAAAACCCAACTGTTTTGTTTTTTTTCCAAATCCATTCGTATTTAAACCATTCCAAATTAGATAATACTAATTTAGAAGTAAATGGCTGGTCAGCAGTTAAAATTACCACACCATTTGGTTTTAATATTCTTTTATATTGTATCCAAAGTTCATCTAATGGAATTACACTATCCCATTCATATAATCTATTTTTTTTTGTTGAACGTATTTCTAATCCACTTCTATCAGTAGTTCCGTATGGTAAATCTGCTAATATTAAATCGATAGTATTATCTGAAATTTTATTAAATTCTAATAAGCAATCACCATTATATAAAGTTATCATAGTATTAATTTATTATTTTTATACAATTCAATATGTTTGTATATATAATTTATATAAATTTTTATTTCATCAATTGAATATCCTTTACTAAAATAATCTCCTCTAGAATTACGTTTTTGTCCTGATAAGTTAAATAGTTTAATTCTATTTTCATTATAAGAAGTTTTTGGATTTATTGATTGTGCTTCTAATGTTAATTCAAATATTTTATTTCTTGTTTTTATTGTTTTATCCGTAACATCATATGAATAACATAATAGTGGAAAAATTATATCTTTTATGGTTGCGGATTGACCATGTGGTAATAATAAAATATCGGATATAACTGACCATTTCTGATTAGAAAATGGTTTGTCAATCCATGACCTATCTTCTTGCATAATTACAATTTTCCCATTAATATATAAATGGTCATCCAAACGAAGATTATCAAAATCTTTATGTTTTAAGTAATTTTGATTTATACCATCAATTTTTACATTCAAAGCAGTACATACCATTTTTAATGCAGTTTCACCTAATATTTCTAAAGTTGGACCTGTAAAAACTTTTAAATCATTTCCTCTTAATCCTTTTCCTTTTTCAAAAACTTTTTTTACAATTTTTTCAAATTCGTTAATTACATCGTTTTTTGTATTCAATTTAAGTTTAGAATAATTTGAAAGCATCCACATCTCTGCGTTTTTTCTTGCTGTTTTTTTGGTAATTTTTGGTTGTGTCATTTATTATTAATTTTAAAGTTTATTATCTCTTAATCTTATAAAGCTAATGTACGAACTTTTACTGATATATCCAAATAATTTACCATTTATTTTTAAGTTTTTTTACCCCTATTGATAATCAACCGCTTATGAATCCAAATCTGGAAACTCCTGTTCTGCCAATTCTTTACCTTCCTCAATTAGTAGGGTAATATAACGGAATGCTGCTAGACAACCACTATTAAATCCATGTTGCCAATCACCATCTTCATATAATTTCTCCATTTCTTCTGGGTATTTCTCCGTAATTCGTTGGATATTTTCCCTCACCCCCTTTACATCGATATTATTGGGGTTACTTCTTGCATACCAAACTAAATCAAAGTATTTTTCTTCCTTTTCATTTAGTTCAATCATTAAGTTTTGAAAATCTTCCGTTGTCATATTATATTTTTTTAAAATTTGTAAATTCCACCTATATTCCAAAAAAGGATAGTACCCTCAATTTGGTCTATATTTTCTTCTAACCATTTCCACTGCTTTATATCCCAAAATTGGTTACACGGGAATGGGGCTGAATATCCTTCTAATCTATCCTCAAAAAGATACTCCGATTTTCGTATGTTTAATGGAATTGGAATACCACTCTTTTTAAGGGTCTTTTTGATTGAACTTTCAGATGATACACAAGTTGTCCAAACCTTCTTTTTAACATCAGGAAAAAACTCTTTAAGTTCTTCTCTATAATATCCTCTCACAAGACCGGATAAGGTTACTCCACTGCCAGATGATACTACTAAATTATCAAAATGTGCAAATGGTTGAATTCTTTCCGCAAGATAATCTTTGTAAAAATCGTGGTCAAACGCATAAGGTAGCATTTGCCATCCTTTTTCTCTTGCTTGACCTCTAAGTGAGTTATACATAATCTGCATCATATTTGGTCTGATTGGATTTAGATGCGTTTTTGGATACATCTCTTTAATCAAACCCAAATACTCTTGCGATATTTTTTTAGAATCTGGATGTGATGCGTAAAATTCAATATCTAATTCTTCACAAATTGCTGATAAAACCCATGCTGTCCAACTTCCATCAACTGAAAGATGTGTTAGTGGTTTACTTCTATCCACATATTTTTTTACCAACTCAAATACTGCTGCTATCTTACCCCACGGCGGTAGTGTTATACCATCACCCATTAGGTCATCTCTTTTTACCCAAACCTCTCTTCCTTTAATGTGATAAAGTTCTAAGGGAGTATCTTCATTCAATCCTTTTAATCTTACATCCATTTCTGAAATCCTCCTCCATTTGATACTAATTCTCCTTTCATATTTCGGTGGGAGAATCCGTGAATTTTTTCGAAATTATCACCGATTACATTTATCATCTTTTTTCTTTTTTTGAAATTGATGTTTGAGTCATTTAAAATAATTTCTTCTATGTATTGTTTAAAATTAGTTCCTTTTTGGAATGCTCTTTTCTCTTGGTCTAATATCTCATCTGGCAGTTTACCTCTAAATCCATCTGCAAGTGGTAATTTCCATTGTCCACCTTTACACAAATACTCATCGGTAAGATTCGTAGTATAGTTTAAAAAATCAGTATCAAAGAATGGACATCTTAATTCGATTGTTCCATAATTCATAAAGATTGTATTGCCCCTTAGTAAGTTTCCATAGTATTGTTTTTCAAATAATTTCTTACGAACATCACTCCAATCAGGTTTCTTACTAAACATACGGAAAGTTCCATATGAACCATAACTTTCATCACTACCCTCACCACTAAATGCTACTTTGATTCCATCCAACGCCATTTGTTCTGCGATAAATGATTGTAGAATACCAACCTCCATTTGAACGGTCGATGGATATTCAATTACTCTAATCGAATCTAAGAAACGTTGTTTGATGATTTCATCATTTTTGGGAACAAATACCTCAACCAATTCTACACCTAAATATTTGGCACATACTCTTGCTTTTTGTAAATCTTTTGATGTTTCATCAAATGCAATTGTGTATGCTTTTAAGTTAGGAATTCGTTGGGATAGAAGATAAGTAATTACAGCAGAATCAATACCACCACTAAGTGATGTTGCTATTGGTACATCGGATAATAATCTTTTATCTACTGCTCTTTCTAATAATTTGAATGTAGTTTCTGCTACCTCTTCATGTGATGTAACCTTTGTTGGTTCTGATGAAAATTGAAAATAAAAGTTTTCGTTTATTGTAATCTTATCAGTATCCAAATCAATTTCAACCAAACTATTTTTAGGTACAAATTTAATTTCGGATGTTTTATGTTGTGTAGTGATTGATTTTAATTCACTTGCAACTATATAATTGTTTGAATTGTAAATATAAAGTGGTAATTTACCTACCCAATCTCTCGATAATAATAATTTGTTATTATCATAAATAATGAATGAAAACATACCATCTAACCTCTTCAATTCACCCTCTTTATATAAGAAAAGAATGATTTCAGAATCCGAATTTGATTTAAAGGTATAACCTCTTTCTTCGTATTCTTTACGCAATTGAGGATAATTCCATATCTCACCATTTACTACTAATTGAATACCATCAAATTCCATCGGTTGATTACCTAATGGTGATGTATCGTTGATTGATAAACGATTGTGACCCAATATGATATGTTTATCACCATATTGGAATTCTCTAATTCCTCTATTATCTCTTCCGCGATGTTCTATCGCTTCCAACATTTCATTTACTTCATCTCTTTTATATCCTATGGTTGCTACGATTCCACACATATTATCTATTTAATACTTCTAATAACTTATGAGTTTTTTTAGTTTCATCATTCATTTTACCGATATGACAAGAACAAGCTAAAACTGATACTTTTTCTAATTCCATATCACTTTCTTTTGCTAAGAACTTACCCATCTCAACCAATGCAGTATAATCTGCGTAACCTGATTTAGATACTCTATTTGAACGAATGATTGATGTTAGGTAGATTTTACCATTGCGAGGTTTAATATCAATTGCTAACATACAAGGTTGTGAATATGGGTTTCTAGCATCTCTGCTCGGGTCAAAGATAATCAATTCACATCTCTTAACCGCTTTACCAGTCTTTAAGATTTTGATTACATTCTCTACCTGATTGAAAGTTCCTTGCCACGAAACCATTCTACCCCAATATGAATCATGCCATTTATCTTTAATGAATTTATATTCCAATCCTTCTTCTGCTTGAAAAAACGGACTATCTGAAACAAATGGTTGTGGTTCTAAGAATGTTACGGTCTTTGCGTAATCAATTCTATCATCACCCATAATCTCTCTAAAATGAGGGTCAAACCAATCATCGGATTCAAACTTTGTGATTTCGGTCATCACATTTAATTCTTCGGTTAAATCACCTACTTTTACTCCGTTTTGGATAAGATGTTTGGATACTTTTACCCATGCATCACCAGGAGATGTTGCTTCTATTACTGTCATATATGTTTAATTTATAATTTTTTCCAAATCCAAACGGGTTCACAAAACGTTTTATCTTTTGCTTCTTCGTTCTTTTTCAGTTCTTCTTCGGAATATCTTTCTTCATCACCCTCTATAATCATTCCTGCCCCCGCAGAACCCGGTCTTTTCGCCATTTCCATACCCAAACACCCCTCGTAATGTGCACCTTCTAGAGTACCAATAAAATCGTTCATAGGATTGGTGATTTCTTGTTGACCTTTACCATCACCTTTTGATGATGCATATACATCTGCAATGTTCACTGCTAAGTAACCACCTTTCTTAATTGTAGGCCACACATTAGCAATAGTTTTATGTAAGAAATTTTTGTTCCAATCATCAATTGTTTTATATCGTATCCAACTTTGAGTATCATCATATGAAT
>JACCEE011719989.1_pt1 | contig 12713 bp, 8 predicted proteins | sample 7449931 | NCBI WGS metagenome assembly JACCEE01 (sample SAMN15323457, study PRJNA562643) | freshwater metagenome | isolation source: river surface water | place: USA:Blue River Watershed | collected 2017-08-19 | reverse complement strand
GATTACCAGCTTTTCCTGGTTAATTCAGGAGCCGAAGCCAACGAAAACGCACTAAAACTAGCCTCATTTGTAACTGGCCGCAAAAAAATAGTGAGCTTCAAAAAAGGATTTCACGGGCGTACTTCGGCAGCAGTTGCTGTTACCGACAATCCAAAACTCGTAGCTCCGGTCAATGAAACATCCAATGCAGTTATTATTCCATTCAACAATCTGGAACTGCTCGAAGAACAGCTAAAGACCAACGAAATTGCCGGAGTTATCATTGAAGGTATTCAGGGAATTGGTGGAATTCACGTTCCTGCTGAAGGCTTTTTGGTTCAGGCTGAAAAGCTGTGCAAACAATACGGAGCGTTGCTGATTCTGGATGAAATCCAATCGGGATACGGCCGTAGCGGAAAATTCTTCGCACACCAGTACACCACTGTAAAGCCTGATTTAATCACCGTAGCCAAAGGAATGGGCAATGGGTTTCCGGTTGGCGCCTTATTGATTGCTCCTGAAATCAAGCCATGGTACGGTATGCTGGGAACCACTTTTGGCGGAAACTATCTGGCTTGTGCTGCAAGTCTGGCTGTTTTAGAAATTATGAAGGATGAAAAACTGGTTGAAAATGCAGCCGAAGTCGGTGAATACCTGATCAGTAAACTAAAAGGATTCTCCCAAATTAAGGAGGTCAGAGGACAAGGTTTGATGATCGGTCTCGAATTTGATCAACAAATTAATGACATTCGTCATGTTTTATTAAAAAAACATCATATTTTTACCGGCGTAAGTGGAGCAAATACCATCAGGTTGCTTTCTCCGCTAACTTTGACCAAAGAACAAGCTGATGTCTTCCTGAAAGCCTTGGCTGAAACAATCGGATAGCAAAACTTTAAAATATGATTGACCAGAAAATTACCATAATCGGTGGAGGAAACTTGGGAAGTGCCATTGCTTTCGGTTTAATAAAATCGAAGCAGATTGAGCCTTCTGCCATAACGGTTACCCGCCGGCGCCTAAACCTGCTCGAAAAACTTCAGGAACAAGGCGTAACAACGATCAGCGATAATGTTGAGGCATCTAAAAATGCTGACATTATTATTCTGGCAATCAAACCTTATCAGGTTTTGGCCATTATCGAAGAAATAAAACCTGTACTCAAACCGAATCAAATTCTGATTTCACTCGTAGCAGGAGTTGGCCTTCAGAAACTGGAAGAGGTAGCAGGATCAAACATTCATATTTTCAGAGCAATGCCAAATACAGCCATTGCCATCCAGGAATCGATGACCCTGATTTCGACTAATGTAAAATCGGAAGAACTGCGCAATCTGGTGCTTCATATTTTTGATCAATTGGGTCAGGCTACAATTATTACTGAAGATTTAATGGCTGCAGCAACAGTTTTGGCTTCGTGCGGAATTGCATTCGCGCTTCGTTATATGCGGGCCGCCATGCAGGGTGGAATTGAAATCGGGTTTGGGGCTGAAATGGCTCAGTTCATTACAGCACAGACTGTTAAAGGTGCAACAGGCTTAATTCTTGAGTCGGGTCGGCATCCGGAGCAGGAAATTGACAAAGTGACAACCCCACGCGGAATTACAATCACCGGCCTGAACGAAATGGAACACAAAGGGTTCAGTTCATCGCTGATTCAAGGGTTAATCGCCTCTTTCAACAAAATTGAAAAAGGCTAACAAAACTGTTTTGAAGACACATTTACGTTATAAAAAAATAACTGTCAAAGTAGGCAGTAACGTTCTAACCAAGTCTGATGGAACATTAAATGATGCCAATATTGCACATTTGGTTGACCAGATCGCTTTTTTGCATCAAAATGGTGTTGAAATCGTATTGGTATCGTCGGGGGCTGTAGCTGCAGGACGCGGAGAAATTGGGAACGGCCGAAAACTGGATACGGTTTCGGCTCGCCAGTTGTGGTCGGCTGTCGGTCAGGTAAAAATGATCAATAAGTGGGCTGAAGCGTTCAACCAATATGGTATTGTGTGCGCTCAGGTTCTAACCACCAAAGAGAATTTCAGTGATCGCGTTCATTACCTGAACATGAAAAACTGCATCTCGACGCTGATTGAGAATAAGGTTATTCCGATTGTGAATGAGAACGATACCATTTCGGTTACTGAACTAATGTTTACCGACAATGATGAGCTTTCAGGATTGATTGCTTCGATGGAAGATTCAGAAGCTTTGATTATCCTGAGCAACATCGACGGAATTTACGATGGTTCGCCCGAATTGCCAGAGTCGAAAGTGATTCGCGAAATTACCTCCAAAAGCAAACCGCTGAACGAGGCTATTTCGACCAGCAAATCGAGCTTCGGGCGTGGAGGAATGCTGACCAAATACCACATTGCAAAAAAAGTCGCAAAGGGTGGCATTAACGTTCACATTGCCAACGGATTGCAAGTAGATACACTGCTAAAAATTATGAATCCGGAGGTGGACTTTGTTCACACGACGTTCATGTCGGAAAAGAAAAAGTCATCCAATGTAAAAAAATGGATCTCCTATTCTGAAAGTTTTGCCAAAGGTGAGGTTGTTGTTAACGAAGGCGCCCGCGAAGCGCTCCTTTCCAGCCAGGCTACCAGTCTGTTGCCAATTGGAGTTATTTCGATAGAAGGGGCCTTTGAAAAAGGCGATTTGATAAAGATCAAAGATGAGAGTGGAAAGCTGATCGGAATCGGGAAATCGGAATACCATTCGGAGAAAGCCGAAAAGTTAAAAGGGAATAAAAACAAAAAAGCGCTGGTTCATTACGACTATTTATACATCATGGAATAATAAAAATACTGACTCGGGATTTGTGTACTGATACCCTTTTCATAGACCCCTTTATTGCCTCACTTATGGCAACATTTCCTGAGTTATATTCCCCCTTCCTCCCCCTTGGAAGGGGGCTTTATATTTAACGATTATGACAGTAAAAGAACAACTTACACTGGTTTTAAAAGCCAGCAGGAAACTGAACTTAGTTTCAGAAGAGAAAATAAATCAGGTTTTAAACGATGTAGCTTCAGCTGCCATTGCAAATACTGCATTTATCCTTCAGGAGAATCAGAAAGACCTGGACCGGATGGATCCGACAGACCCAAAATTTGACAGACTAATGCTGACAGCTAACCGGATGAACGAAATTGCTGCTGATATCAGGAATGTCGCTACGCTTCCTTCGCCTCTTGGCCGGATTCTAAGTGAAACAACACGCCCAAACGGACTTTTTATCAAAAAAATTACAGTACCGTTCGGAGTTATCGGCATTATTTACGAAGCCCGTCCCAACGTAACTTTTGATGTTTTTTCGCTGTGCCTGAAATCGGGAAATGCCTGCGTTTTAAAGGGCGGAAGCGACGCCAACAATTCGAATGTGGCTATTGTAAAAATCATTCAGGATGTACTCCGCAAACATGAGATGGACGAGAATATCCTTTCGTTACTTCCGGTTGATCGTGAAGCTACCACTGAACTTTTACATGCTCGCGGTTTAGTCGATCTGATTATACCACGCGGATCACAGAGCCTGATTAATTTTGTTCGCGAAAATTCATCGATCCCGGTAATTGAAACTGGCGCAGGGATTTGTCATACTTATTTTGACGAATCGGGTGATGTTTCAAAGGGTAAAGAGATTGTTTACAATGCAAAAACGCGCCGTCCGAGCGTTTGCAACGCACTCGACTGTCTGATTATTCATCAAAACCGGTTGAATGACCTCCCTAAACTGGCAGAATTGCTACCGCAAAATAAGGTTGTTATTTATGCCGATGAAAAATCATATCGGGCGCTTGATGGGAAATATCCATCAGAGTTACTCGAACACGCTACCGAAGAATCATTCGGAACTGAATTCCTTTCGTTTAAAATGGCCATAAAGACTGTTTCTGATTTTGACGAAGCGTTGGATCACATTGCAAATTATAGTTCAAAACATTCTGAAGCCATTGTTTCTGAGAGCATGGATAATCTGGAGATCTTCCGGAAATCGGTCGATGCAGCAGCGGTTTATTGCAACGTTTCAACGGCATTTACCGATGGAGCGCAGTTCGGGTTAGGTGCAGAAATAGGCATTTCCACCCAAAAACTCCATGCACGCGGCCCAATGGCGCTCGAAGAGCTGACCAGCTACAAATGGATTGTTGATGGAAATGGGCAAATCAGGCCGAAATAAAAAAAGTGCCTAAAGTGCACTAAAGTTCGGAGTACCTAAAGTTGGCAAGGAAGGAATCATTTGTTGCCATTAACGCTGTGCCTCTTTGTGGTAAAAAAACAATAAACACACGAAAAATCCTTTTCAGAATTGAAAATTGCAATATCTTTATGCAAATATATAGTTTATCGTAACACTCTATTTAATAACACCTTCAGAAGATAAATAAACCAAAATGAGACATTTTACATCGGTTCATGATCTTGAAAATCTGGACGAAGCTTTAAAGCTTGCTTTCGAACTTAAAAAATCACCTTACAAATATCAGGACTTGGGTAAAAACAAAACGCTTTTACTCGTTTTCTTCAACTCAAGTCTTCGCACGCGCTTAAGCACGCAGAAAGCCGGATTAAACCTGGGAATGAATGTGATTGTTTTCGACATCAACGAAGGTGGCTGGAAACTGGAGACCGAGCTGGGCGTGATTATGGATGGCGATAAACCCGAACACATCCGCGAAGCAGTTCCGGTTATCGGCCGCTATTGCGACATCATAGGAGTTCGATCGTTTGCCAAATTCGAAAATCGTGCTGACGATTACGAAGAAAAAATTATCCAGCAATTTGTTGACTATTCAGGCGTTCCGGTAGTAAGTATGGAAGCTGCAACCCGACATCCGCTGCAATCGTTTGCCGACCAGTTGACGATTGAAGAATTCAAGACCAAAGAACGACCAAAAGTAGTTTTGAGCTGGGCGCCGCATCCACGGGCATTGCCACAGGCGGTTCCCAATTCGTTTGTGGAATGGATGCGCCAAACCGACTACGAATTAGTAGTAACACATCCCGAAGGCTACGAGTTGGCTCCTGAATTTATGGGCGATCTGAAGCCAGAATACGACCAGATGAAAGCGTTTGAAGGCGCCGATTTTATCTACGCAAAAAACTGGGCGTCATATACCGATTATGGGCAAATCCTATCGAAAGACCGCACCTGGACCGTCTCGGAACGCCAAATGTCCGTAACTAACAATGCCAAATTTATGCATTGTTTGCCAGTTCGTCGGAACATGATTGTGACTGACGAAGTAATTGACGGACCAAATTCAATCGTTATTCAGGAAGCAGAAAACCGGTTATTTTCGGCACAGGCTGTATTAAAGATGATTTTAGACGAAATAAAATAAAGAAGTTCGGAATGCCTAAAGTTCGGAGTGCCTAAAGTATTTAAGAGCACACTAACTCGGGGCACTTTAGGCACTTAAAACTTTAGGCACTCATTATGGAAAGATTGACCATTGTAAAAGTTGGCGGAAAAGTTGTTGAAGAAAAGGAATCGCTGGATCAGCTACTGAACCATTTCTCGCAAATTAGGGGCAAAAGGATTTTGGTACATGGTGGTGGAAGACTGGCAACTACTCTGGCCGAAAAATTGGGAATTGAAACACAAATGGTTGAAGGGCGCCGCATTACTGATGAAGCTACTCTGGAAGTTGTTACCATGGTTTATGCCGGATTGGTTAATAAAAATATCGTAGCCGGGTTACAGGCCAGAGGCTGCAATGCCATTGGACTAACAGGTGCAGATTTAAACGTAATACGTGCAAAAAAACGTCCGGTAAAAACCATTGATTACGGTTTTGTAGGCGATATTTTAGGTGTTAATACTTCAGAATTAAGATTGCTCCTAAACGAAGAAGTTGTACCTGTAATGGCACCAATTACACACGATTGTCACGGCCAGTTACTCAACACCAATGCCGACACAATTGCTGCTGATATGGCGATTGAACTTTCAAATTACTATACTGTAAATCTATTTTATTGCTTCGAGAAAAAAGGAGTATTGTTTAATCCCGACGACGAAAACTCAGTAATCTCAGAATTGAGTTACGATCGGTTTAAACAGCTTCAGGAAGACGGCGTAATTAAAGAAGGAATGATTCCTAAGCTCGATAATGGTTTTAGCGCTATGAGAAACGGAGTTAACCAGGTTTTAATTACCAACCCAAACCAAATAGCAATGGCCAGAGGTACCCGGCTAAGCCTGAAAGAAGATTAGTTTAAAGTAATGGAATAGAATAAACTAAAAAAAGAAGTTTGATCAACCAGGAGGGTTGTTTGAAATACCATCAAATAGGTTTGATAACATATCGATAGAATTTAGAACTTTTTTTGTTGCTTTACGTTTAAATAGTTGTGATTCAAACAGTATAAAACGAAGAATTTCTGTTTTACTAAACATAGAAAGTAAACTTATTTGATTTGTAAAGTTAGTTGATTGGTTTAGGTTGTAAAAACAAATCATTTTACGCAATTAGGTGGTGATTGGTTTTTTAGTGTGGATTGATTGTGTGGATTAGAAGAACCGTTTCAAACTTGTGTTTGAAACGGTTTCTTATTTATATAATAAATGAAGAACTCACACAGAGAAAAAAATCAACCTTCACTACCAATTTATTCAACTCAAAACGACATTATTTAGTGAGAAAAATTTTAAATTTGCACCGCAATCAGAGATTCACTTTTCAAGCATTCTGAATGACTTTTTTCCAGAACTGAAATCTGAATTTCGAATTTATTGCACGGGGTGTAGCGCAGCTTGGTAGCGCGCGTCGTTCGGGACGACGAGGTCGTCGGTTCAAATCCGGCTACCCCGACAAAATGGGGTTCAAAACCCAATCAAAAGCCACAAATCATTGATTTAGTGGATTTTATGTTTTTTATCATATCAAAATATACCAACTTAAATCAGTTGGTATGTGAACGATCCTGTGACCTTTTTTAGTTTTACATCCGGGACACCTATCTCGTTATAAGTCAACAAATATGGCATGCGGATGTAGTTCTCCCGGGAATTCATGCAGGGTGCTGCTCACCGCTTAAAGTCCTATTTATTGTGGTCATTTTATAAGTTTATTCTTTTATAATCTTTTTAATGATAGTAGAAGTATCATCTTGAACTCTAATATAGTACATGCCTGATGTTATTTTTGAAAGATTAAGATTAAGACTGATTTCATCAGTTTGTTTTTCAACTATTAGATGTCCATATAAATCAAATAGTGAAACTTTTTTTCGATCTGCTGATTTATTAAAATCTAATGTCAGATTTGATTTTACAGGATTTGGATAAATTGAAACGATGGGACTCAAGGTATTAATGAAATCATTAGTTGTTAGTATTGTTTCAATAGTTTTAACCGTCTCTGAAGAACAGTTATTCAGCATTACAGTTAACGATATTTCTTTCTGTCCAGAACTTCTCCATGCAACATGGTATGGACCTTGGCCTGAACCTGATATAATTTCTCCTTCGTTAAAATCCCAATGGTAGATAGCCGTCGAGGGTGCATTCCCTGTATATTTTATGACGTAAAAACCATATCTAGAATCCTCCACCACTTCAAAAAGAGAACTTAGCTCATATACTCCTAAAGATGTGGAATTAGACATAATTTCTCCAACACTGTTTTTGATGAGACAAGAGTAATTCCCAGCATCTTCAATACTTACATTTGCAATTTTATAGGTAGCTTTTGTAGCGTTATCAATAGGATTGTCATCTTTCATCCATTGGAATTTAAAATCGGGCCTACCTGAGACTTTCACTTCAAAAAAAGCGGAATCGCCAATACAGATATTTCTGGATATTGGATGTTGTGAAATATTTGGACGGATCAAACTTGAATCAACTTCCAATTTATAAAGCTCATAACCAATCGAATCGGCATAATTGGCATTAAAATAAAGATCTCCCTTAAAATTAACTATTGAAGAAGATTCTAAAGCATTCCATCTTGTTATTGAATCAGGCAAAGCAGGGTAAGTATTCTGAGAGGTGCCATCAGTGATCCATAGTTGTTTGTTGTATCTCCCGGAAACAAATACAATTTTTCCTTTCCATTCGACAAAAGAAGATGCGTATTCAATTTCGTTACCATCATTTGACAAAATTTCTATTGTACTATCTGCGGTTCCATTTGAAGCCCATAATTGCGAGTTTAAATCATTAACATTTTGACGTGCACCAAAAAATAATTTATTCCGTAGTACATACAAATCTGAATAATCCAAGCCTCCGCCATTTAAAAATATATCTTTTACCAGATAAGTTGTATCTCCATTTGTACACCAAAGTTCATTTCCGTGAATTCCATCATCAGCAATAAAATAAAGGGTATCTCTAAAAATAGTAAATCCATGTGGGTTTGAACCTCTCTCTTTTGTTTCATTTATATCTTTAAATAATTTGGTTCCTGAATTTGTTCCATCGCAAACCCATAATTCAGAACCTAAACTATCAATGTTTGCTGTGAAATAAAGTTTATTTTTATACACTTTTGATGGAAACCCTGATGGTACATACCCATTATCTATAGCCTTGAATTCGTAAGTTCCATCAACAGTTCCATCGGTTACCCATAATTGCGCCATGGTGCCGAAGTGATTTTGGCAAGAAAAAAACAGTTTGTCGTTAAACTCAATAAACCCTGAAGGTTCTCTGTCGCCAGTCCCGGTTTTTGTCAACATAACTGTCCCATCAGTTGTCCCATCAGTTACAAATAATTGACTTCCATACCAGGTGTCTGCCTGGAAATATGCTTTATCTTTAAAAATCTTGAAATACCTCGGTTCCGACCCATCCACTGATGAATAGTTGGAGTTGTTCGGTTTAATATCTTTAATCATTCTGGTGTTATTCGGTGTTCCATCCGAAATCCACGGTTCGTACCCTAAATAACCATCATTGGCTGTGTAAATAATTTTATTACCCCATACAGTCATGCCATCTATTACAACAGGCGGATAATTTGAGTTTGCAGCAATTATGCGCACAGTTCCTTCATCTGTCCCATCTGAAGTCCACAAATCATAGAAATTTGAATTGGGGTCCAAGGATGCAATAAACATGAGTTTATCCGGAAGAACTTTAAAATTTCTTGGCCACGAAGAATTGTCATTGGAATTGGACGATGAAACCTGCTTAATATCTTTTACCAATACCGCTTTCAAGGTATCCTGACAAAACGAATTAATAACCAATATGTTTACAAAAGCGATCGTACAAATGAAGATTTTCATAATAATCATTCAATATTTACAACGACAGTTAATAATTTATCTAATTCTTATAACATCTGCATATAAAGTCTGCACAATGTCTATTATTCTTTTCAACTAATTATCATTAAACTTTACAAAGTAACTAAAGCTGACAATTTACACTTAAAAGCTGATTAAATTTAGCTTTGTTGTCCGCACCAAAACCCTAATTTTCATATCTTTTTTGTTAACGCAGGTCATTTGTTCCTGTCATGTTTTATTTCTGTTTATCAATGTATTGTCCAGCTAAATATACAAATTCTCAGTGAAACCGTCTGCTGAATCTTTTTATTGAATTTCTCTGTCGAGATGAAAAATTGAACTGTCAAGCCCCGAAAATCTATACTAAACATCTGTTTGCGCAGCCCTTTTAGTTAGCCTTAACATAGGAAACTACACACAGGGGCGGACTCCGGATGATTTCCCGATTCATTGAAAGCAACTCTACATAATAATCACTCCTGATTGTGGATATTATTCTCTTTTCACTTCTGTAAATCCATATTAACCTATAGGTTTTAGAATTGATGCACACACATCAGCTTTGCACAGCAATATTCTATAAATGACATTTTGACACATAAAACAATAATAAAACATCATTTTTACATATATTATTTAATAATACAAAACAAATGATATAAAAATCACTAATTAAATATCTAATTAACATTCAATTAATATAGAATGAATATTATTGCAGAATAAAAGATGTTTTAGTATTTAATCTAGTTAATCATTCAGTCCATCAAAATATAAAACCACTATAACTAGTCAGCCTAAATATTACCACTAAAAAAAAACTACAATGAAAGTAACACAAACAATCGGCAAGGCTGAAGCGATTAACTTATTCAGCCTAAAAACTCCACAAATGCGTGCCTTCCATTTAACCTGGATGGCCTTTCTAATCAGTTTTTTCGCTTGGTTTGCCATTGCCCCGCTCATGGCTGTTGTTCGCGAAGAGTTTAATCTAACCAAATCGCAAATTGGAAACATCATCATTGCATCCGTTTCGATTACCATCTTTGCACGACTGCTGATTGGCTGGATATGCGATAAAATCGGACCGCGAATTACATATTCGGTTCTTCTGATAGTAGGGGCAATACCTGTCATCATGATCGGATTTTCGCACAGCTACGAGACTTTCATCATTGCCCGGCTGGCAATTGGTGCAATTGGCGCTTCGTTCGTTATCACACAGTATCACACTTCGGCCATGTTTGGATCGAATGTGATCGGCTCGGCAAATGCAATTGCTGCCGGATGGGGCAATTTGGGCGGTGGATTGGCTCAAATAATTATGCCATTGATTTTTGCAGGCTTTGTCGCACTCGGATTCACCAATTCGCTTGCATGGCGTTACAGCATGATCATTCCCGGCGCTGCTATGATTCTGATGGGTTTTATCTATTACAAATTTACACAGGATACTCCTGAAGGCAACTTCAAAGACATAAAACGGAACAGCGAAGAAGGGAAGAAAAACCTGGAGCCGGTTAAAATCGGTGAGATATTGAAAGATCGCAGGGTTTGGATCTTGTTTTTCATCTATGGTTGTTCGTTTGGAGTAGAAATCACTATAGACAATATTGCAGCGCTCTATTTTAAAGATACGTACGGTTTATCACTTGCTACAGCCGGAATTCTGGCCGGAATATTCGGTTTCATGAATATTTTCGCACGGGCGCTCGGAGGAATCATCAGCGACAAGGTAAATAAGACCAAAGGATTACGGGGAAGAACCTGGGTTTTAGGTACCAGCCTCTTTCTCGCCGGACTCGGAATCGTCATGTTCTCAAAAATGAATGGATTAGTCATGGCCGTTGTTTCACTGGTAATTTTTGCGTTGTTCGTTAAAATGGGCAACGGAGCAACCTACTCGGTAGTTCCTTACATGAACAAACGGGCAATTGGTATGGTATCTGGAATAGTCGGTGCAGGTGGCAACCTTGGCGCCATGCTCATGGGATTTGTTCTGAAAATGGAAGGCGTAACTTACCAGCATGGCCTCATGTACATTGGCATGGCAGTCTCGCTCATTTCCCTTTCCGCTTTCTTTATTGTACCTCGCCTGTCTCTGTCTGATAATCTTGACAGCGCATTGCAACCCGAAATAATACCGGTTCCGGTTGAAAATGGAATTCACAAACATTAATCCATTCTTACTTAAATTACAGACCGAATGCAACAATGAGTCATTTGACAAAGCCATATAAATCGACTTGCTCCTATTGTGGGGTTGGATGCGGTGTAATCGTAACCAAAAATAAGAACGGGAAAGTCTCGGTAAAAGGCGATCCTGATCATCCGGTCAATAAAGGGAAGCTTTGTTCAAAAGGTCTGAATCTTCATTATGTGGTGAATAAAACTGACGACCGGCTTCTTGTTCCGCAAATGCGCGCTGCAAAAGGTTATCCGTTGAAACAAGTTGAATGGCCGGTTGCTGTTGAACGTGTTTCGCAGGTTTTCAAAACCCTCATTGAAAAGTTCGGCCCCGACTCGGTCGGATTCTATGTTTCAGGCCAATGCCTGACCGAAGAATACTACGTGGCAACCAAGCTGGCCAAGGGCTTTTGGAAAACAAATAACATTGATACAAATTCGCGCCTCTGCATGAGCTCTGCAGTGGTTGGCTACAAAATGCAGCTTGGCGAAGATGCTGTTCCGATTGCCTACGAAGACATTGAGCTGGCCGACTGCTTTTTTATAACTGGAGCCAATCCGGCCTGGTGCCACCCCATTTTATTCCGGAGAATTGAAGCTCACAAAGCGAAAAATCCGGATGTCAAAATTATCGTGGCCGACCCTCGTCGCACACAAAGCTGTTCGGTGGCCGATTTGCACCTGCCACTCAATCCCGGAACCGATGTTTTTCTGAACAACGCGATTGGGCGTTGCCTGATTGAAGATGGAAACATTGATCAGAAATTCATCAACGAACATGCCACCGGCTTCAAGGATTACCAACAGAAAGTGATGGAAACTTCGCTTGAAAAAGCTGCTGAAATCTGCGGTGTTCCGGTTGATGAAATCCGGCTTGCAGCCAGCTACATCGGCAATGCCAAAGGCTATATTTCGATGTGGGCGATGGGCCTCAACCAAAGCGTGATCGGGGTAAACAAAAACCTTTCGCTCATCAATCTTTCGCTCATTACCGGGCAAATCGGCAAACCCGGATCGGGGCCATTTTCGCTGACTGGCCAACCCAATGCGATGGGCGGCCGTGAGGTTGGTGGAATGTGCAATTTATTACCTGCCCACCGCGATCTGGCGAATGAAAATCACCGCAAAGAAGTGGCCGACTTCTGGGGAGTCGAAAATATTCCGGCGAAACCCGGCTATTCGGCGACTGAAATGATTGATGCCCTCGACTCCGGAAAGCTGAAAGCTATCTGGATCATTTGCACCAATCCGTTGGTGAGTCTGCCCAATTCGGCCAAAGTTGAAGCTGCCCT
>JACCEE010371735.1_pt1 | contig 12714 bp, 10 predicted proteins | sample 7449931 | NCBI WGS metagenome assembly JACCEE01 (sample SAMN15323457, study PRJNA562643) | freshwater metagenome | isolation source: river surface water | place: USA:Blue River Watershed | collected 2017-08-19 | reverse complement strand
GCCGACTCGTCGATGGGCTCGCCGCTCAAGATGGAATACATGCGCTGGATGGTGCTGATGCACACCTGCGCGTGCGGGTCGATGCTGGGCGAGGCCAGGCGCTGCACGTTGTAGAGCTCGGTGAACTTGCGGCCATCGTCGGGCGGCGTGTAGGCCATGAACTCCTGGTGCGCCTGTTTGCCCAGGTTGCGGGTGTCCACCAGAAACAAAATGCGCTTGGCCCCGCCAAATTTCAGCAGCCGGTACACCGAGGTGATGGCGGTGAAGGTTTTGCCTGCCCCTGTGGCCATGTGTACCAGGGCGCGGGGTTTGTTCAGCGCCAGTGACTTTTCAAGCCCCGTGACGGCGCTGACCTGGCAATCGCGCAGGTTGCGCTCGGGCAGTGCGGGCATGGCCTCGGCCAGGCGACGACGCAGGGTGTTTGGCTGGGTCAACCAGTCGGCGAGCTGTTCGGGCTTGAAGAAGTGAAAAATTTCGCGGGAGCGTGGTGCGGGGTCGCCGTTGTCGGTGAAACGGATGATCTGGCTGGTGGCCTCGAACAGGAAACGCAACGGGGTGTTGTCTTTGCGCCATTTGAGTGTGGCGTTGGCGTACCGCTTGGTTTGGTTTTCGGTGACGGTGAGGTTCTCGCCAGCACTGTCTTTCTTGGCTTCCAGTATGCCCACGGGTTGCCGATGGATGAACAGCACGTAGTCCGCAGGCCCTGTGTCGGTTGGGAACTCGCGCACGACCACACCCAACCCGGCAGACAGGTTGAGCTGTTTCATGTCTTGAACGATCCAGCCCGCTTGTTCGAGTTTTTGGTCAATCTGCTGTCGTGCCTTGGCTTCTGGTGTCATTCAACTTCTCCCTGTGAACCAGCAGGCTCCGTTCAATGCCCCGCAAAGTCCACCAGCGTGAACAGCGGCAGGCCGCTGTCGCGGAGTTTCTGTGAGCCGCCCAGCTCGGGCAGATCGACGATGGCAGCGCCTTCCACCACGGTGGCTCCCAGCTTTTCGAGCAGTTTTTTGCCCGCCATCATGGTGCCGCCGGTGGCGATCAGGTCGTCGATCAGCAGCACGCGGTCGCCGGGCCTGACGGCATCGGTGTGCAGTTCCACGGTGGCGCTGCCGTATTCCAGCTCGTAGGTTTCTTCCACGGTGGTGAAGGGCAGCTTGCCTTTTTTGCGGATGGGCACAAAGCCCAGTCCCAGCTCATAGGCCACAACCGAGCCGATGATGAAGCCGCGCGCATCCAGCCCGGCCACCACGGTGGGCTTGAGTTCGGGGGCCATGTAGCGGTGGACAAACGCGTCGATCAGCACCCGGAACACCTGCGGGTTTTGCAGCAGGGGGGTGATGTCGCGGAACTGCACGCCCGGTGCGGGCCAGTCGGGCACGGTGCGGATGTGGCTGCGGAGGTAGGCGGAGGTGTTCATGGTGGGTGGGAGTGGGTTGCAGGTTGGCTGGATGCAGGGCGCGGGTGTGTTTATCCGCCCGCGACCAGCCGGTCTTCGGCCAGGGCCAGGGCGGGGGCTTTGCCGCTGAGTACCAGGGTGTCGCCTTCCTGGAGCACGGTGTCGGGGGTGCAGGCGGTGGTTTTGCCGTGCGAGCGCACGCTGACCACGCGCACGCCCAGGGCTTCCAGCTCCAGATCGCTCAGTGCCTGGCCGTGACTGGCCCCCCGGTGCGGCACGGTGAAGGTGGACAGGTGTTCATCGTCCAGCGCGTCCACGCCCTGGTCGTCTTCGCCGTGGAAGTAGCCGCGCAGCAGGTTGTAGCGGGCTTCGCGCTGCTCCTGCACCATGCGCAGCACTTTGCGCATGGGCACGCCCACCAGGGCCAGGGCGTGGCTGGCCAGCATCAGGCTGGCTTCAATGGCTTCGGGCACCACTTCGGTGGCCCCGGCGGACTGCAACTTGTCCAGGTTCACATCGTCCAGCGTGCGCACCACCACGGGCACATCGGGGGCCAGGTGCTGGATGTGGGCCAGCACCTTCAGCGCACTGGCGGTGTCGATGTAGGTGATGACCACGGCGCTGGCGCGGGCCAGGCCGGCAGCGGTCAGGGCCTGGGCGCGGGCGGCATCGCCAAACACAACCGAGTCGCCGGCGGCGGCGGCTTTGCGCACGCGGTCGGGGTCGAGGTCGAGCGCGATGTAGGTCATGTTGGCTTTGTCCAGCAGCCGCGCCAGGTTCTGGCCGCAGCGGCCATAGCCGCAGATGATGACGTGGCCCTTGGCACCCATCGACTTGGAGGCAATTTGCGTCATCTGCACCGATTGCATCAGCCAGTCGCTGCCCACCAGCTTGGTCACCAGCGGGTTGGCACCCATGATGATGAAGGGCGTGGCCAGCATGGACAGCACCATCGCCGCCAGAATGGGGTTGAACAGGTGCGGTGGCACCAGATCGTTGTGCCCCGCCAGGGTCAGCAGCACAAAGCCGAATTCACCGGCCTGGGCCAGATACAGGCCGGTGCGCAGCGCGGTGCCCAGACTGGCCCCGCCTGCGTGGGCCAGCCCGGTGATCAGGGCCAGCTTGAACAGCACGGGCAGCGTGGTCAGCAGCAGCACCAGTGGCCAGCGTTCCAGCACCAGCCGCCAGTCCAGCATCATGCCGATGGTGATGAAAAACAGCCCCAGCAGCACATCGTGGAAGGGGCGGATGTCGGTTTCCACCTGGTGCTTGTATTCGGTTTCCGAAATCAGCATGCCGGCCACAAAGGCCCCCAGCGCCAGCGACAACCCGGCGTGCTCGGTGATCCACGACAGCCCCAGCGTGATCAGCAGCAGGTTGAGCATGAACAGCTCATCGCTCTTGTGTTTGGCCACCAGGTTGAGCCACCAGCGCAGCAGTTTTTGCCCGCCCGTCAGCAGCAGGCCCAGCAAGACCACGGCCTTGACCAGCGCCAGCCCCAATGCCCACACCAGTTGTTCAGGCTTGGAGCCCAGGGCTGGGATCAGCACCAGCAGCGGCACTACCGCCAAGTCCTGGAACAGCAGGATGCCCACGACGCGTTTGCCGTGGTCGGTTTCCAGTTCCAGCCGCTCGGCCACCAGCTTGATGACGATGGCCGTGCTGCTCATGGACATCACGCCACCCAGGGCCAGTGCGGTTTGCCATTCCATGCCCCACCAGCGCGGGGCCAGCCAGGCAAAGCCCAGCGAGGCCAGCGTGACCAGCACAATCGTCAGCCCCACCTGGGCCAGCCCCAGCCCGAACACCAGGCTGCGCATGGCCCGCAATTTGGGCAGGCTGAATTCCAGCCCGATGACAAACATCAAGAACACCACGCCGAACTCGGCCAGGTAGCGGATGCCCGCCGAGTTCTGGGCCAGCGCCAGCGCATTGGGGCCGATGACCACACCCACAAACAGGTAGCCCAGCATGGGCGGCAGCTTCAGCGAGCGGCAGGCCACCACGCCCAGCACGGCGGCCAGCAGGTAGAGCAGGGTGATGTCCAGGGCATTCATGGTTCGATGGTAACCAAGCAAGGGCTTGTCAGCGGTGTTTTGGGGCATGGAGAACCCCGGCGGTCAACCCCGCCCGCCGGGCGGGCTGGCCGATAATCCCGCCATGACTCTGAATCGTTTTGTTCAACCTGAACGCGCCCTGGCGCTGGCCCGTGAAACTTTGCACACCGAGGCCCAGGCTGTGGCCGCCGCTGCCGAACGGCTGGGCGGCGCTTTTGTGCAGGCCGTGCAGCTGATGCTGTCCGGCTCGGGCCGGGTGGTGGTGATGGGCATGGGCAAAAGCGGCCATGTGGGCCGCAAGATGGCGGCCACCCTGGCCTCCACCGGCACGCCAGCCATGTTTGTCCATCCGGCCGAGGCCAGCCACGGCGACCTGGGCATGATCACCGCCGACGATGTGGTGCTGGCCATCAGCAACAGCGGCGAGAGCGATGAACTCACGGTGCTGCTGCCGGTGCTCAAGCGCATGAAGGTGCCGCTGATCGCCATGACGGCCCGTGCCGACAGCACGCTGGCCCGCCATGCCGACTGGGTGCTGGACACCAGCGTGGCCAAAGAGGCCTGCCCGCACAACCTGGCCCCTACCGCCAGCACCACCGTGCAGATGGCGATGGGCGACGCGCTGGCCGTGGCCCTGCTGGATGCGCGGGGTTTCCGGCCCGAAGACTTTGCACGCAGCCACCCCGGCGGCACACTGGGCCGCAAGCTGCTGACCCATGTGCGCGATGTGATGCGCAGCGGCGATGCCGTGCCCACCGTGCCCTTGACCGCCTCCGTGACCGACCTGATGCGCGAAATCAGCGCCAAAGGTCTGGGTGCCAGCGCGGTGCTGGATGACGAGGGCGGCATCGCTGGCATCTTCACCGATGGCGACCTGCGTCGCCTGATCGAGCAGGGCACCGATTTGCGCACCGCCATCGCCCGCGATGTGATGCGCCCCCGGCCCCGCACTGTTTCAGAAGAGGCCCTGGCCGTGGAGGCCGCCGACCTGATGGAGGCCCACCGCATTTCCAGCGTGCTGGTGGTCAATGCCCAGGGCCGCCTGTGCGGAGCCCTCAATACCCACGATCTGATGCGTGCCAAGGTGATCTGACCATGAACGATGCCAAGCTCTCTGGCGCTCTGACCGCCCTGACCCCCCGGCTCAACTTCGAGCCCGAACTGCTGCTGCGTGCCCAGCCTGTGAAGGTGGTGTTTTTCGATGTGGATGGCGTGATGACCGATGGCGGTCTGCTGTTCACCGATGCGGGCGAAACCATCAAGCGCTTCAACTCGCTCGACGGCCACGGCATCAAGATGTTGCAGCGTGCAGGCATCACACCCGCCGTGGTCACGGGGCGCGACTCGGCTCCCCTGCGCACCCGCCTAGCCGCACTGGGTGTGACGCATGTGCGCTACGGCACCGAAGACAAGCGCCCCGCCGCCGAGGCCATCCTGGCCGAGCTGGGCCTGGACTGGTCACAGGCCGCCGCGATGGGCGACGACTGGCCCGACGCACCCGTGCTGCGCCGCGTGGCCCTGGCCTGTGCGCCCCGCCATGCGCACATTGAAATCCTGTCCATTGCCCATTTCGTGCCCGATGCCGCTGCGGGGCACGGTGCGGTGCGGGCATTGTGCGACCTGCTGCTGGTGGCCAGCGGTCATTACGCCCAGCTGTGGCGCGAGCAGTCAGCGTGAGCCAGCCTGCCAGCTCGGCCACGGTGTTGGCGAGGCCATCGGCCAACCCGGTTTCGCGGGCCAGACGGTGGCGGCTGGCCGTGGAGCGCCTGAGCATCTACATGCCCGCTGCCCTCATGGCCATGCTGGCGCTGGGCTCGTACTGGCTGCTGCGTTCCACCCCGCCCGCTCCCGAGCCTGTGGCCGAGCGTCCGCTGCTGCACGATCCCAGTGATGTGATGCGCCGGTTTTCGGTGCGCACGCATGGCCTGGACGGACAGCTGAAATCCGAGCTGCTCGGCCAGGAGGCCCGCCGCTTTGAAGACAACGGCAGCATGGAGGTGGATCAGCCCCGCATGCGCTGGTTCAGCCCCCAGGGTGTGCTGACCACGGCCCAGGCGGATCTGGCCCGCACGAACGCGGATCGGGATGACTACCTCTTGCGCGGCCATGCCGTGGTGGTGCGCAATGCAGCCCAGCTGCCCGATGGCCAGCGCCTGGAGCGGCTGGAGTTTCAGGGCGAGCACCTGCGGATACTGACCAAAGAAGAGCGCGTGGTTTCCGATCAGCCTGTGCTGCTGGTGCGGGGGCGCAACCGCATCACCGCTGGCTCGCTGGATTGGAGTGAGCGCGACCGCGTGGCCAATCTGCGGGGGCGCGTACAGGCCGTCTTGCCTGGCCGTCAGCCGCCCTGAGCCAGTCGGGTGCCGTCGCCGGTTTTGATATCTCTTATCCACCCACTACCTGACCCATTCCATCCATGTCAAACCTGCCCCCCTTGGTGGTCATCACCGGCGCATCCAGTGGTATCGGTCAGGCCCTGGCCGAGCATTACGCCAGGGCTGGCTGGCGGCTGGCACTGATTGTGCGCAAAGAAGCGGAAACAAAAGCCTGGCTTTCTGCTTCAGGAGCCAGCGCAAACAGCTATCAGATTCACTTGGCTGATGTGGCCGATATCGAGGGCATGCTGGCAGTGGGCAAGGCCATCTTGGCCGCCCAGGGTGTGCCCGATGTGGTGATTGCCAACGCTGGCATCAGCGTGGGCATGGACACGGCTGTCCGCGCAGATCTGGATGTGATGGCCCGCACGCTGGCCACCAACAACATCGGCATGGCTGCTACGTTTCATCCATTTATTGAGGGCATGCTGGCACGCAAATCGGGCACGCTGGTCGGGGTGGCCAGTGTGGCCGGTATCCGGGGTTTGCCAGGGCACGGGGCCTACTGTTCAAGCAAGGCCGCTGCCATCAGCTATTGCGAAAGCCTGCGTGGCGAATTGCGCGGTTCGGGTGTGAAGGTGGTCACCCTGCTGCCAGGGTATGTGGATACCCCGCTCACCCGTGGCAACCGCTACCCCATGCCTTTTCTGCTGCAGCCCGGTGAGTTTGCCCGCCGTGCGGCACAGGCCATCGCTCGACAAAGCAGCTACAGCGTCATTCCCTGGCAAATGGGGTTGGTGGCCAAACTGCTGCGGGTGTTGCCCAATGCCTGGTTTGACAAGGTGTTTGCTGGCCGCCCGCGCAAGCGCCGCCAGGGCGAATGACACCAGCCGCACCCAGGCACGTACTCCAGACGTAAAAAAACCCCTGGCACGGGTGCAGGGGTTTTTTGTGGATTGATCCTGTTTAAACAGGATCAATCAGCGAGGGGTGCGAGGGCTCAGTAGCCGCCGCGACCGCCGCCGCCACCGCCTTCACGACGGCCACCGCCGCCGTAGGGGCTGCGGAAGCCACCGTCATTGCCGCCACCGCCGTAGCCGCCGCCACCGCCGCCGAAGCCACCTTCACGGCGGCCACCGCCGAAGCCGCCGCCACCGCTGCGGGGAGGACGTGGCTCCATGGGACGTGCTTCGTTCACCACCAGGCTGCGACCGCCCAGTGATTGACCGTTCATACCAGCAATGGCTTGCTGTGCTTCTGCGTCGCTGCCCATTTCGACAAAGCCAAAGCCTTTGGAACGACCGGTGTCGCGCTCCATCATGACTTTGGCGCTGTTGACATTGCCGAACGCGCTGAAAGACTGTTGGAGGTCGTCGTCGCGAACGGTGTACGGCAGGTTGCCGACGTAAAGTTTGTTGCCCATCAAGGGACTCCTAAAAACACACTGAGAAAAAGCGATGGAGCCCCGGCAGCACAAAAAAACCTGTAGCACGCGAAACCAACCGATCACCTGTCATGCAGCACCAACTGCGGCACTGCGCGGTCATTATGCGCTGAACACTTGCTGCGTGGACGGTTTTTGATGTTTCTGCTGTTCAGACACTCTGGTAGATGCGCTTAAACAACAGGTCAAATCAGGGTTTGCCAGCGGTCACCATGAAGACATGTTTTTTGGTGGCAGTGAACAGTCCGAGCCAGCCCGAAACTTGACTTTATACTTACTGAAAGCGCCGATTTGTTCCAGATTGCGGGCGCTCAAAAAATGCCGCTAAAACGAAGGGGTTCGCACCCCGCATTTGGCGGCACGGTTATTTTTCTGGATGACGACTGCAAGCCGAACCACCGTGATCGCCTCACCTCAAACCCACCGATTCACCCAGCCTTTGCCCCTGCAAAGCGGTGCCCAGCTGCCCAGCTACGAGCTGGTGTACGAAACCTACGGACAGCTCAATGCGCAGCGCAGCAATGCCGTGCTGGTCTGCCACGCCCTGAACGCATCGCACCATGTGGCCGGTGTGTACGCGGATGCGCAGGGCCAGCCCATCGCCCGCAGCGAGGGCTGGTGGGACAACATGATCGGGCCCGGCAAGCCGCTGGACACCAACCGGTTTTTCGTGATCGGCGTGAACAACATTGGCTCCTGCTTCGGTTCCACCGGCCCGACCCACACCAACCCGGCCACCGGCCAGGCCTGGGGTGCGGACTTTCCGGTGGTGACGGTGGAGGACTGGGTCAACGCCCAGGCCAGGCTGCTGGATGTGCTGGGCATACAGCAGTTGGCGGCGGTGATGGGAGGCAGTCTCGGTGGCATGCAGACCCTGAGCTGGACCTTGCAATACCCCGAGCGCGTGCGCCACGCGGTGGTGGTGGCCAGTGCCCCCAACCTGACGGCAGAAAACATCGCATTCAATGAGGTGGCTCGCCGTGCCATCGTGACCGACCCCGACTTCCACGCCGGTCATTACCTGCGCCACGGCACCATTCCCCATCGCGGCTTGCGCATTGCCCGCATGATCGGCCACATCACCTACCTCAGTGACGATGTGATGAACGAGAAATTCGGTCGCCAGCTCAGGCCGCTGGTCCGGCAGGTGAACGAGGCGGTCGAGGCCGGTGATGTGCCCGAGCTGGAGAGGCTGGCCTACCAGTACACCACCCAGGGCATGGAGTTCCAGATCGAGAGCTACCTGCGCCACCAGGGTGAGAAATTCAGTGAATACTTCGATGCCAACACCTATTTGCTGATCACCCGGGCACTCGATTACTTTGATCCTGCCCGCAACCACGGTGGCAGCCTCGCGGCGGCCCTGGCTGGTGTGCAGGCCGATTTTCTGTTGGTCAGCTTCACGACGGACTGGCGGTTTTCTCCGGCGCGCAGCCGGGAAATCGTGCGTGCGCTGTTGCAGAACCGGCGCAACGTGAGCTACGCCGAGATCGACGCTCCGCACGGGCACGATGCGTTTCTGCTCGACGATCCCCGCTACATGGCCGCTGTGCGCGCCTACTTCGAACACACCGTCCGCATCACCGCTGGTGATGCCTGCACAGGAGGCCAGACAGCATGAGTGACAACGCATTGATCGAATCGATTGCCCGCCTGGTGCCACAGGGCTCGCGCGTACTGGATCTGGGGTGCGGCAACGGAGAGCTGCTGGCGTACCTGATGACCCACCGTGGCTGCAACGGCTACGGTGTGGAGATCGATGACAGCAAGGTGCTGGCCTGCATCGAGCGGGGCGTGAACGTGCTGCAACTCAACCTGGAAGACGGGCTGAGCATGTTCGAAGACCAGAGCTTCGATGTGGTGTTGCAGATTGACACCTTGCAGCATTTGCGCAATGCCCAGACCATGCTGCTGGAAACGGCGCGGGTGGGCCGCATCGGCGTGGTGGCATTTCCCAATTTTGCGCACTGGCCCAACCGCCTGAGCGTGCTGCAAGGCCGCATGCCTGTGACCAAACGATTGCCCTACCAGTGGTACGACACGCCCAACATCCGTGTGGGCACGTTTGCCGATTTCGAGGTGCTGGCCCGCCGCAACGGACTCACCGTGCAAGACAGCTTCGGCCTGGAGGGCGGGCAGGAAGTCCGCTTCCTGCCCAACCTGCTGGCCAGCACGGCCGTTTTCAGGTTCTCACGCTGATCAGATGATCACAGCGTGTGGGTCACCAGCCTGAAATCGGCATCTTCGGCGTAAGGCTTGATGCTGTAGCCCAGGCCCTTCATCAGCCGCAGCATGCCGGGGTTGTTGGTGAGCACCAGACCCTCGATCTCGGTCAGACCCTTTTCACGGGCCACTTCCATGATGCTGAGCATCAGGCGTGAGCCGATGCCTTTGCCGCCGAAGTCGTCGGCCACGGCCAGTGCGAATTCGCAGGTGGTGCCGTCCACATTGGTCACGTAGCGCGACACGCCGATGATGCGTTCGGTCACGGTGACGCTGCCATCGGCCTGTGCCTCGCGGGTTTCGTGCATGGCCACCAGGGCCATTTCGCGGTCATAGTCGATCAGCGTGAAGCGCGACAGCATGCCCGGTGGCAGCTCGGTTAGCGAGGACACAAACCGGAAATAGCGGCTCTCGGGGGTCATGCCCTTGACGAAGGCTTGCAGCATCTGGGCATCATCGGGGCGGATGGGGCGGATGGTGTACTGGCCGCCACCGCGCAATGGCCAGACCTGCTCGTGGTGGGCCGGGTAGGGCAGGATGGCCAGGTGGCTGTAGTCACGGGCCGAGTGGGGGGCCTGGTCGATCACGATGCGGGCATCCACTGCCACGGCACCGTGTTCGTCCACGATGATGGGGTTGATGTCCATCTCGCGCAGCTGCGGCAGCTCGCACACCATTTCGGATACGCGCAGCAGGATTTGCTCGACGGCATTGATGTTGGCAGCACTGGCTCCGCGCCATTCACCCAGCGTTTCGGCCACGCGGGCACGCTCGATCAGGCTGCGTGCCAGGAACTGGTTCAGCGGTGGCAGGGCCATCGCGCGGTCGTTGATCAGCTCGATCATGGTGCCGCCTGCACCGAAGGCAATCACCGGGCCGAACGGATCGTCGGTGACGAGTCCGACATAGATCTCGCGGCCCCGGCGCGAGGAGGCCATCTTCTGCACCGTCACGCCGTTGATGCGTGCATCGGGGCGGATGCGCTTGACAGTCTGCATCATGTCGTTGAACGCATCGCGCACCAGCGTGGCGTTCGTCAAGTTCAGCACCACACCGTTCACATCCGACTTGTGGCTGATGTCGGGAGAGTCGATTTTGAGTGCCACCGGATAGCCCAGCTGGGTGGCAATCATCATGGCCTCGTTCGCACTGCGGGCCAGGATGGTCTGGGTGACCGGAATGTGGAAGGCCGCCAGCAGCGACTTGGATTCCATCTCGGTCAGCACCTTGCGCCGCTCGGCCAGCACGCTTTCGATCAGCAGGCGGGCACCTTCCACATCGGGCTGGGCCAGGTGTGACAGGGGTGGGGGAGTCTGTTGCAGCAGCAGCTGGTTCTGGTAGAACGAAGCGATGTTGCCGAATGCGCCCACCGCTGCTTCGGGCGTGCGGAAGTTGGGGATGCTGGCCGCACTGAGGATGTCGCGCGACGAACCCACCGATGCATCGCCCATCCAGCAGGCCAGCAGGGGCTTGCGCAGCCTGGGGCGGATGGTGGCCAGCGCCTGGGCCACAGCCGATGCGTCAATGCCATGCTTGGGCGAATGGATGGCCAGCACGCCATCGACATTGGTGTCTTTGGCGGCGGCTTCCAGTGCGGCGGTGTAGCAGTCGGGGTGGGCATCTTCACCCAGGTCAATCAGGTCAGTCAGGCTGGCCAGGGGGGAAATCTTGGACTTCAGCTCCTCGGCCACGGCTGGTGACAGGCGTGCCAGCTGCAATTCCAGCTCGGACACCCAGTCTGCCGCCAGCACGCCGGGGCCACCGCCGTTGGTCACGATGGCCAGGCGCTTGCCCACCGGGCGGTAGCGCGAGGCCAGGCACTTGGCGGCCGAGAACAGCTCGACAAACGAGCGCACGCGCACGGCACCTGCACGGCGCAGGGCGGCGGCAAACACATCGTCACTGCCCACAATGGTGCCACTGTGCGTCTGGGCAGCGGCATTGCCTGCGGGCTTGCGGCCAGCCTTGAGCACCACCACCGGCTTGGCGTTGGCGGCTGCACGCAGCGCACTCATGAAGCGGCGTGCATTGCCGATGCCTTCCATGTAGACCACGATGCTCTGGGTCTGTGCATCGGCGGCCAGGAAGTCCAGCACGTCGGCCAGATCCACCACCGTGTTGGGCCCCAGGGACACGACCGCAGAAAAACCCACGCCATTGCTGTGGGCCCAGTCCAGGATGGACGATGTCAGTGCGCCTGACTGGCTGACCAGGCCCAGCGGGCCCTTGGCGGCCAGGGTTCCGGCCACGCTGGCATTGAGGCCAATGTAGGGACGCTGCATGCCCAGGCAGTTGGGCCCCAGCAGATGCATGCCCGAGCGGCGGGCGATGCGTTTGAGGTCGGCGGCCAGATCGGCACCCATGCCCGCCGAGATCACCAGCGCTGCCTTGCACTTCATTCTTCCCGCCACTTCCAGGGCCGCAGCCACCTCCGTGTGAGGCAGTGCGATGATGGCCAGATCGGCCCGCGCCAGCGCCAGATCGGCCAGCGTGCCCGTGGTCTGGATGTCCACAAAGCGGATTTCGCCGTTGAAGCGCTGTGCCGTCAGGTTGGCGTACAGCGCCTTGGCCTGTGCGAACGCCGCTGCGGCATCTTCCTGATTGCCTGCAAAAACCAGAACAGACTGGGGAGAGAAAAGTGGCGTGAGGTAGTGCTTGTCCATGATGGGTGGTGGGATGGAGTCCTCCGGTACGGAGGGCGGTGTGGCCTGTTGTGCAGGCCGTGTGTAGGGGGTCAGTCGGCCCCGATCAGAACTTTGACGTGGGCAGCCACGCTGCGTGCCAGCGGACTCATGACGTAGCCGCCTTCGAGGCAGGAAACGATGCGGCCTTTGCTGTGCTCTTTGGCCACGGTCATCAGCTGCTGGGTGACCCAGGCGTAGTCGGCTTCGACGAAGCCCAGGTTGCCCATGTCGTCTTCGCGGTGGGCATCGAAACCTGCCGAGATGAAGATCATTTCCGGTTTGAATGCGTTGAGTGCGGGGATCCATTCATTGGTGACGGCTTCGCGGAATTTTTCACCACCCGAGCGGCTGGGCAGACCCACGTTGCACATGTTGGGGCCCTTGGCTTCTTCGCCGTTGAATGGGTACAGGCCTTTTTCAAAGATGGAGCACATCAGCACCCGGTCATCGCCCTTGAAGATGTCTTCTGTGCCGTTGCCGTGGTGTACATCGAAGTCGATCACGGCCACGCGCTGCAGTCCATGCACGTTCAGGGCATGGCGGATGCCCACGGCCACGTTGTTGAAAAAGCAAAAGCCCATGCAGGCACCGTATT
>JACCEE012451943.1_pt1 | contig 12717 bp, 11 predicted proteins | sample 7449931 | NCBI WGS metagenome assembly JACCEE01 (sample SAMN15323457, study PRJNA562643) | freshwater metagenome | isolation source: river surface water | place: USA:Blue River Watershed | collected 2017-08-19 | reverse complement strand
TTGCCAAGGTGGGATTTGATCCGGTGTTTGGTGCGCGCCCGCTCAAGCGCGCCATCCAGCAGCGCATCGAAAATCCGCTGTCGAAGTTGCTGCTCGAAGGGCGCTTCCCGCCCAAGAGCCGCATCGAGGTCAGCGTGGACCCGGTGCTGGAGCCGGGGGTGTTCCACTTTGGAGCATCCGCGCCGGTCTGAGCGGCAGGCAATTTTAATTGTCAAAAATGATAGCTGCTAGCGCTTTATGGATAAGCGCTAGCGGCACATTTGGCATAAATTTTGGTGGTTGACAGTGGGTAGTGGACATCCCTGCCCATCGCCCAAAGGCTGAGAACCGAGGAGGTTGTTTGAATGATTTTTTGGCGGGCCTGACCCGCTGGCTCATCCGGGCCGTGGTGGTGGTTGCCGGGCTGGTGATATTTTTGAGTTTGCTGGCCGCCGTGCTGGTGCTGGCGCTGGTGTGGGGGCTGCGCGCGTTGTGGGCGCGCCTCACCGGTCGGCCCGTGATGCCCTGGACCCTGCGGGTTGATCCGCGCACGGGTTGGAGCACGGTTTACCGCTCCACCGAGCGGTGGTCGGCTGCGCGCCCTGCGCCCGCTGCTGACACCCCCTCGCGCCGCGCGGGCTTGCTGCCCGGGGCCGACGAGGTGGTGGATGTGGAACCCCGCGCACCCCGCGAGCCCCACGAAGAGCGGTAGCGCGAAAGAGCCTGCTGGCAGCCGCGCCGGGTGCCTGCGCTTTGTGGTTCGTGGCTTCTGACGCCGACGTGGGGGCGTTGCAGGGGCTTGACTCCGGGGCATCGGGCTGTCTTCTATGATGGCGGCCATGACACCTGACGACATCCGCGCCCTTTTTGATCTTCAGTACCAGGCCAGCCGGGCGCACATTGACGTGCCCCTGCTGGTGCGCCGCGAGCGCCTGCTGCGTGTGCAAAAGATGCTGGACGAGCACGGGGCCGTGCTGGCTGCCGCCGTGCAGGCCGACTTTGGCATGCGTTCACCGCGCCTGACCGAGGTGGCCGATTTTTTTGTGCTGCGCACGTTGCTGTCGCACACCCTGAGCCATCTGGCGCGCTGGATGAAGCCCCAGAAGGTGCGTACGCCCCTCTTTTTGCAGCCTGCGCATGGCTGGATCGCGCGCCAGCCGCTGGGCGTGGTGGGCGTCATTTCCCCCTGGAACTACCCCGTGCAACTGGCGCTGGCCCCCGCCATCACGGCGCTGGCGGCGGGCAACCGCGTCATGCTCAAGCCCAGCGAGCTCACACCCCACACATCGGCCCAGCTGGCCCTGTTGGTGGCGCAGTTTTTTGCAGCCGATGAGTTTTGCGTGGTGCAGGGCGACGCGGCCACGGCAGCGCTGGTGGCATCGCTGCCGTTCGACCACCTGGTGTTCACCGGCTCCACCGCAGTGGGGCGCAAGGTGGCGCAGGCAGCGGCGCAGCACCTCACGCCCACCACGCTGGAGCTGGGGGGCAAGTCACCGTGCATCGTGGATGCCGATTGCGACATGCAGGACGCCGCGCTCAAAATTGCCCATGGCAAGCTGCTCAATGCAGGCCAGACCTGCATTGCCCCCGACTACGTGCTGCTGCCGCGCGGGCGCGAGGCCGAGTTCTCCCAGGCCTACCAGGCCGCGGTGGCGCGGTTGTTTCCCAGCATCGAGGGCAACCCCGATTACGCCTCCATCATCACCCCGCGCCACTATGCGCGGCTGCGCACCCTGCTGCAGCAGGCCCAGACGCAAGGTGCCGAGGTGCACACCATCGACCCCGCCAGCGGCAAGCCCGTGGCGGCCACTGTGGGCACGCTGGGCGACGGGGCCAGCCGCCAGATGCTGCCTTCGCTGGTGTTTGGCGCCACGCCCGCCATGGCGCTGATGCAGGAGGAGATTTTTGGCCCCATCCTGCCCGTGATTTCGTACGAGCGGCTGGACGATGCCGTGGCCCACATCAACGCGGGGCCCCGCCCGCTGGCGCTGTACTGGTTTGGCCGCAGCGATGCGGTGCGTGACGATGTGCTGCGCCGCACCGTGAGCGGTGGCGTCACGGTGAACGACACGCTGATGCACATCGCCCACGACAACCTGCCCTTTGGCGGTGTGGGCGAAAGCGGCTGGGGCGCCTACCACGGCGAGCAGGGTTTTCTGCGCTTTTGCCACCAGAAGGCGGTGCTGGTGCAGTCCCGCTGGGCCATGGGCTCGCTGTTCTACCCGCCTTACGGCGCGCGCTTCGACAAGATCATGGGCCTGCTGCGCCGCTGGTTGTAGCCGAGTTGTCGTCAACCGGCTGCATCGCGGAGCCGGCCGCGTTGGTGGGCTACGGCTGGGTGATGAGCTGCACCATGGCTTCGCGCAGCTGGCCGGTGGAAACCGGCTTGTGCAGCAGCAGGGCCGATGTGCTTTGCGCATCGCGCAGGCGCTGGGGCGAGGTGTCCCCCGTCATGATGATGGCCGGCACTGCAGTGCCCAGGTGCGTGCGCAGTGCCTGCAGCACCTGCTTGCCGGTTTCCTCATGGCGCAGCCGGAAGTCGGTGATGATGAGATCGGGGGTGTCGTCGCCCAGGTGCTTCAGTGCTTCGGCGCCCGAGCCGGCCACGGTGCAGTGGCAACCCCAGCTTTGCAGCAGCGACTGCATTCCAAGAAGCACCGCCTCGTCGTCGTCAATGGCCAGCACATGCAGGCCCTCCAGGCTGCGGTCTTCGGGGAGCGGCGCGGCTTCATCCTCCAGCGCGCCGTCCCACGCATCCATCCAGAGGCGAAACACCGAGCCCCGGCCCGGTTGCGAGCGCAACTCGACAGTTGTGCCCCCCATCTCGTTCACCAGCCGGTGCACGATGGCCAGGCCCAGGCCCAGGCCCTTGCGCCGGTCGCGCTCCGGGTTGTCGAGCTGCAGGAACTCCTGAAAAATGTCGTCCCACTGGTGCTGGGGAATGCCGATTCCGGTGTCCCACACCTCCAGTGCCACCCGCTGGCCGCGCCGACGGCACGCAATCAGCACGCCGCCCCGGGTGGTGTAGCGCAGCGCATTGGAGATGAAGTTGCGCATCACCAGGCCCACCAGTGATCGGTCGGCATGCGCGGCCAGTGAGGTCTCGCGGGTGCGGTACACCAGGCGTGCGTTGTCGGCCTGCACGCCAAATTCCTGCTCCAGGGCCGTGAGCAGGGGTTGCACGGCAAATGCCGACGGGCGCACCTTGACCACGCCAGCCTCCAGCCGCGAGTAGTCGAGCAAGGTGGTGAGCATTTCGGCTGCGGCGCTGGATGCGGCGTGGGCATGGTCCAGCACCGTCTGCTGGTGGGCGTTCAGCGGGCTGCGCTGCAGGCTCTCCAGAAACAGCCCCATGGCGTGCAGCGGCTGGCGCAGGTCGTGGCTGGCCGCCGCCAGGAAACGCGACTTGTCGCGATCGGCTTTTTCGGCGATCTGCTGCGCCGCCTGGGCGCGCTGGGACTCGGCGCGCAGCTCTCCCACCAGGCGCTGGTTTTCCAATTTCAGGGCAATGCTGCGGCGGGTGGCTGTATCGGCCGTGCTGGCCTGCATGCAGGTCAGGCTGAAATACACCAGCACAAGGAACAGCGCGGGCCACAGCACCGGCCCGCCGGCCAGGGCAATGGCCAGCAGCACGCTGCCAATGGCGCAGCTCAGGTAGACAAGGTAGGCGCGGTACAGCGGCGCTCCCAGCCCCAGGGCGCCGGACGACACCGTGCTGATGATGCCAATGGCATAGACCACGCTGCTGGCGTTGCCCCAGTGCATCACCACCAGGCCCAGGCCGCCCCAGCTCAGTCCCATGCCGGCCATGCAGACCATCAGCTTATAGGCCGACCAGCGGGCGGGATCGGTCGTCGGGTCCATGCTGCGCAGCGAGAGATAGACCCCCATCACGACCAGCACATGCGAGATCAGCCAGGCCGTCAGCGCCTGCGGGTCGACCGCGCCGTCCATCACCCACATCGTGCCCAGTGCCGTGGCCAGGGAGGCCGCCAGGGTCATGGGAAAGTTCTGGCGCAGCAGTGCGACCTGCTCGCGCAGCACCTCGTCGCGCTCCCAGCGCAGCGACGGCCAGGGCCAGAGCGCACCGGTCCCTGGCGTTTCAGGCGGCATCATGCAGCGGCGGCAACGACAGGCCCAGCCGCTGTGCCGCCAGCAAGGCAGCGCTGCGGCTGTTGACGCCCAGCTGCGCAAAGATGGCGGCCACATGCACGCGCACGGTGTTTTCGCTCAGCCCCAGATCGCGGGCAATCACCTTGTTGGGCTTGCCGGTGCACAGCAGGAACAGCACATCGAGCTGGCGTGCGGTCAGCGTGGGCGCTGCCGGTGCGCGTGTGGTGGTGGTGTTGCCGCTGTGGGCGGGAAAGCAGGGCGCGCCCGACAGCGCGCAGCTGATGGCCTCCAGAATGTCGGCGCCACTGGCCGACTTGGGCAGAAAACCGTCGGCACCGCGCGTGCGCGCCTCGTAAACAGCGTCGGGCGCCACGCTGGCAGACACCAGCACGATGCGCGCCCGGGGGAATGCCTGGCGCAAGAGGCGCAGGCCGTCCAGGCCGCTCATGCCGGGCATCTGGATGTCCAGCAGCACCAGGTCCACGGTCTCTGGCCGCAGCGCGCAGGCTTCGGCCACAGTGCCGGCTTCGAAGATGGCATCCACGCCGGGGTGGTCCTGCACGATCAGGCGCAGCCCGGTGCGAAACAGGGTGTGGTCGTCAACAAGCAGCAGACTGGCAGGCATGGGGCGAGTATTGCGCACAACGCCGGGGTGCGCGACTAGTCCATTTGTGCGATGGACGCACGGGCGTGCGGTTTCTAGACTGTGACCCAGGCGTTGTGATGGTCTGTGGCTGGACCGCATGGCGCATCCGATCCTGTCCAGCTTATCCACAAAGAGGTTTACGCATGAGTGCCAGTGTTTCCCATTCTGTCGCCCGCTCTTCCGTTCTCGGTCAGCGCATCGTCGATCAACGCCCCGTGGCAGCTGCTGGCGGGGCCGGTGTGGGGGGCAATACCGTGGCCCAACTGCTGCAGGAAAACTGCGCCGACATGCGGGCATCGGCGGGTGTGGTCATTGAATACCTGGATACGCAGGCAGGCACCTGGCAATTTTCGCTGGACGACGGGCAGACGTGGCGCGCTGTGCGCACCGACCTCATCAACCGGCCCGGCCACACGGGCCTGGCGCTCGACCGCGACGCGCGTTTGCGCGTGCTGTGCTCGGGCAGCAACCGGGAGGGCGCGCGCGTGGTGTTTCACTCTGTGCAGCGCGGCCACGGCGCTGGCAATGGCAGCTATCGCCCCTATGCGCCGGATGAGCGCGAGGACGCATCGCACAGTGTGGCGCTGGTGCTGTGCATGGGCGCCATCAACGGTGTGCCGCCTGCGGTGAAGGTGCCGCGCCCGCGCAACAAACGCGCCCGGGCGCAGGGCCTGGACACGGCATCGAACGCCGCGCTCAGCAGGGCCTGAGGGTGATGGTGGGGGGCGTTGCGAGCCCCCGGATTAACCAGCAGCACAGGGCGAAAAAGCGTTTGCGGCGACAATGCCGGTCCTTTTTGTTTTTTCACTCCCTGTTTTCGTTCGGTTTTTCCATGTCCAGTATCCAGGTTCGTCCCGCCACGCTTCGCGATGCCAAAGCCATTGCCCAGATCCACACCGTATCCGCCCAAGAGGCTTACAAAGGTCTGGTGCCAGACGAGCAGTTGAAATCCATGTCGGTAGAAAAGCGCCAGGCCTACTGGCGCGAAGCCATTGAATATTGCGAGCCCCAGGTGCAAGTCGCCATTGATGGCGAAAAGATTGTGGGCTTCGTCGGCTATGACCGCTCGCGCGATGAAAAATCCCGCCCCACCACCGGTGAAATCTGGGCCATCTACGCCGCGCCCACCCATTGGAACCAGGGCGTAGGCCTGGCCCTGTGGGACGCCGCCCGTGACGGCCTGCACGAAGAAGGCTGCACCAACGTGACCGCGTGGGTTCCCTTGCGCAACGAACGCGCCATCCGGTTCCACGAAATGGCCGGTTTCAAGCGCGAGCTCTCCACTGCCAAGACGGCCGTGGTCGGCGGCGTGAAGATCGAAGAAGTGCGTCTCAAACGCCCCATCAATTAAGGCTATTGCATGATCTCCTGGAGCGACTCGGGCCAAGCCCACGAAGCCCTTTGGCGCTCCGAAAGCGGGGCCACTGCGCCGCGCCGCGTCGTGGTGGCCGATGACACGCTGTCCGCTGACACGGCCTACCGGCTGGCCTGCGAAGGCACCGGCCTGCTGTGGCAGGGCGACTTTCAGAACGCCCGCATGTTGCTGCAGGCCCTTATGCGGCGGGTGGATCGCAAGCCGCCCAAGGCGGCAGCCAAGGCAGCACAAAAAATGGCAGAGGCCACGGCGGCCGAAGCGTTTCACCTGCACCGCCAGGCGCAGGCGCAGCGCGCACGCGTGCTGTCGTCCCTGCTGATTGCGCTGGAAGGCGATTACGCCATTGACCTGCGCCGTGCGCCCGACCTGCGCCAGGCCTGCACCGAAGCCTGGGGCGCGGCCACGGGCGAACGCTCGGTGGCCTCGCTGCGTGAACTGCTGGGTCTGGTGGGGGCGCACGAGTGGCGCAAGAAGGGCGTGGAAGTGCCCGCGCTGGGCGCCGCGCCCAACAACCGCATCCATCCGTATTACGGGGTGTTTTCGCCCGTGCGCGGCGAATATGTGGACCTGGTGGCAGCGGCCGCGCTGCCATCGAAGGCGCTGGCCTTTGACATCGGCGTGGGCACGGGCGTGCTGTCGGCCCTGCTGGTGCGCCGGGGCGTGCAGCGCGTGGTGGCCACCGAGCAAGACCCGCGTGCGCTGGCCTGCGCCCGCGACAACCTGCAGCGCCTGGGCGTGCTGGCGCAGGTGCAGCTGCAGTCGGCAGACCTGTTTCCCGAGGGGCGCGCGCCGCTGGTGGTGTGCAATCCGCCCTGGGTGCCGGCCCGCCCCAGCTCGCCCATCGAGCACGCGGTGTATGACGAGGGCAGCCGCATGTTGCGCGGCTTTCTTGCAGGGCTCGCAGCCCACCTGGAGCCCGCAGGCGAGGGCTGGCTGATCTTGTCGGACCTGGCCGAGCACCTGGGTTTGCGCAGCCGCGAACAGCTCTTGGGCTGGATTGCCGAGGCCGGCCTCAAGGTGCTGGGCCGTGAGGACATTCGCCCGCACCACGCCAAGGCGGCCGATGCGGGCGATGCCCTGCACGCTGCCCGTGCGGCGGAAGTCACCTCGCTGTGGCGCTTGGCTGCGGCCTGATTCGATCCCGTTCGATGGGATGAAGGGGCTGCGCGATGGGCTCAGTCGCTCATGGCGGCTGACAGCGCGCGTTCCGGCGGCTGCAACTGCTCCAGGCGTTCGCGGATGCCGTGGGCGCGCTCCGGCCCGGCCACCTTGGCCACTTCCGCGATCAGGGCTGCGCCCACTTCCAGCATGCTGTGGTGATCGCGCGCTTCGCGCAAGGCAGCGTGATAAAAGCGGGCCAGATCCGGGTCGCGGCGGGCAAACAGGCGTTCACACAGATCGAACAGGTACATGCGGGTGCCCGCCAGTGAGCGCAGGGCCTCGGTGGGTTCGGGGGGCGTTTCTGGCGCGGGGGCGGCGGTGTCTGCCGCCCGCGTGGTGGCCAGGTGGGTGAGGTAGCCCTCGCGCACCAGTTGCTCCACCATTTGCGCACCGATGCCGTGGTACATGGCCTGCAGATCGGCCAGGGGTTTGCCGTCTGCCAGCAACAGCAACGAGCGTTCGCGCAGGCTCAGGGTGCGAACGCCTGGCGAGAGTTCACGGCGGGCTTTTTCGGTTCGGTGGAGCAACATGGGGGCATGGGTTGCGAAGGGTATGGCGTGCATTGCAGCACCGTGCGATGACGCTGTGATGACCCGTGCAGCGGGCGGCACCGCAGGCAGAGCACTCCGTCAGCCTGTCGCACAATGTCGGCTGCCGACGGGGCCGCCGACAACGGCGTAAGTTGCTATAATAATTATAGCTATTTGCGCTTTATACATAAGCGCTACAGCCCGTTTTTGTTTGAATACTCTCTGAGCATCCCTCCGCAAGTCGGGCGGGTGTGCTGCACCATGACCTTGCTGCTCGCCCCCATGGAGGGGCTTCTGGATTTTGTGCTGCGCGATGTGCTCACCCGCGTGGGCGGCGTGGACCGCTGCGTGTCCGAGTTCATCCGCGTCACCGGCACCTTGTTGCCCGAAAGGGTGTTTCTGCGCTACCTGCCCGAACTGCACCATGGCGGGCGCACGCTGGCCGGCGTGCCCGTGCGCGCGCAGCTGCTGGGCTCCGACCCGGTGTGCATGGCCGAGAACGCTGCCAGCCTGGCGGCGCTGGGGCCCGAGGGCATCGACCTGAACTTTGGTTGCCCCGCCAAGGTGGTCAACCGCCACGGCGGCGGGGCGGCGCTGCTGCAAGAGCCCGAGCGCATTGCCACGCTGGTGGCCGCCGTGCGCCGCGCTGTTCCCGCCCACCTGCCCGTGTCGGCCAAGATGCGCCTGGGCTTTAACGACGCCAGCCTGGCGCGCGAGTGCGCGCAGGCCATGGAGGCTGGCGGTGCCAGCGAACTGGTGGTGCATGCGCGCACCAAGGCCGATGGCTACCGCCCGCCCGCCTATTGGGAGCAGATCCCGGCAATCCGGGCGGCGGTGCGCATCCCCGTGGTGGCCAATGGCGAGATCTGGACCGTGGCCGACGCGCAGCGCTGCCGCGAAGTGTCGGGGTGCGACGCCCTCATGCTGGGCCGCGGCATGGTGGCCGACCCCGGGCTGGCCCGTGCCATCCGTGCTGCCGACCAGGGCCTGCCCGGCACCGACCCGGTGCAGTGGCCGGCATTGCTGCCGCAGCTGGCAGCGTTCTGGCAATTGGTGTGCAACGACCTGGAGCCGCGCCAGCGCGCCGGCCGCCTCAAGCAATGGCTCAACCTGCTGCGCCGCCGCTATCCAGAGGCCGAGTTGGCCTACCAGCACGTGCGCACCATGACCGATCAGCGCGCCATCACGGCCTGGCTGGCTGCCCTGCAGCCTTGAGGCGGGCGCGGCCACCCGTGCGGGGCAGGCTCTACAGCAGATGATCGGGCGCCAGCGGCCCCAGCAGCAGCAACAGCAACTGCAGCGGCACGCTTGCGCCGGGCTCGCTGGTGGCGTCCTGCAGGTTGCTGCCCTGCGGCGCCCGCCAGACAAGGCCGCCACGGGCGTCCAGTTCCACATGCCAGGCGGCATCGCGCAGCGCCAGTTCGATGCTGGCACCGGCCCTGCGGGACAGATCCATGCTGCGGATCAGCAGCGCGATCTCGGTGTTTTGTTTTTGCGAACGCATATCCAGGTTCATCGAGCCAACGGCCAGCAGCCGGTGGTCCATGATCACCAGCTTGGAGTGGAGCATCGCGCGCGAAGAGCCCGTGGACCCCGTGGCACCGATGCCGTCACTGCCGCCACTGCTGCCACTGCCCGTGGCGCTCAACGCCTTGCGCACGCCGGTGGCCTCGCTGTGCATTTCGTACAGTTCGACGCCCATCGCCAGCAGCGTCTTGCGGTGGCGTGCGTAGCCTACATGGGCAATGGGTGCGTCATTCGATGCCAGCGAATTGGTCAGCACCCGCACCCGCACGTTCCGGGCACGCGCGGCGGCAAAGGCGGCCGTGATCTCGGGGCCGGGAACGAAATAGGGCGAAACAATGAGCAAATCGCGCCGGGCCTGGTCCATCAGCTGCAACAGGCCATCCACCACGGTGTCTTCCTGGCTTTCCAGGTATTCAAGCTCGGCCGCCGATGGCGCCTGAGGCGTGCCTGACGTAGGGGCCGTGGAGGTGCCCACGGGGGACGCGGTGATTGATGCCGTGGGCGTTTTGGGTGCCGGCGTGACCGATGCCACATGTACGGGGTGCACGGGGGCCGCGGGGGCCGCGGGGGCCAGGGCGTTGCGCTGCCCAGCCACTGCCGTCACCGCATCACGCGGCGACGGTGTTCCAGGCTGTGGTGCCAGCGGCTCCGTGGTGGCGGCGGAATCTGCCGGAATCTTGGCGGGCTTGTCCACCAGCACCACGGCCGGGGCCCACACAAAGCGTGCGGCGGCCAGATTGAGCGGCTTGCGGTCCCACACGCGGCTGCGCTGGGCCTCCAGGGCATCCAGCGCGGTTGTGGCGTTCGGGGCCGCTGCCGCTGCCGCTGCTGATGCTGATGCTGATGCTGATGCTGATGCTGATGCTGATGCCGTTGTCACAGGGCTGGGGGCGGCCTCGGGGGGGCTGGAAGATTCGGTGGGCGTCTCCTCCACCTCTTCGACCGATGCAGCAGAAGCGCGCAGGGCATCGAGCTCTTTGCGCGTGATGAGCGACTGCACCGGGTAGGCGCGCTCGTTGTTCCAGTAGCTGTCAAAGCTGCGCGACAGATCTTTGACGATGGGGCCAGCCGCCAGCACGTCCAGGTCCACAAAGTTGCCCGAAGTGTCGTGGCCGAAATAGGCATCGCCCAGGTTGCGCCCGCCGGCGATGCCCATGGCGTTGTCGGCAATGAACAGCTTGTTGTGCATGCGCTGCTGCACCCGCGAAAAATCGCTCAGGGCACTGACCATGCGCCACAAAGACGAGTCACGGGAACCGGCCACCGGGTTGAACATGCGCATTTCGATGTTGGGCTCAAAGGCCAGGCGCATCACCTGCGCGTCCGCGCCGGAGGTGTTGAAGTCGTCCAGCAGCACGCGCACGCGCACGCCGCGCCGGGCTGCGGCCACCACGCTGCGCAGCAGACGCTCGGTGCTGGCATCGGCGTGAATGGCGTAGTACTGCAGGTCCAGCGTTTTTTGGGCCGCCTCGACCAGTGCCAGGCGGCTGCCATAGGCCGCCTGGGGGCCGGAGAGCAGCAAAAAGCCGGATTCAAAGCGCCCACTCGCCGCCGCGCGGCGCTCTTGCACCTGGGTGGCCAGCGCGGTGCCTGCGGTGGTTTCCAGCGCCGTTGAAACGGGGCGCTGCACATTCTTGGGCAACTCGGCACAGCCACCCAGCACGGCAACCAGCAGGGCTGCCCACAGCACTGGCAGATGCCGCAGTGGCAGCACGCTACGGGGGGCGGAAACAAGGGCTGGGGTCATGGGCGGGCTCATCGGAGGCTTTTGGGCAGCTGTGGTGATTTGGGTGGTCGAGGACTTTGCCAGCGCGATGGCGTGCCGGCCCACGGCGTGGGCTCGCTGTGCACATCATGCGCCACAGCGTAGCGGGCCGCACGCCGGGCGGGTGTCAGACGGCACGCCGTGCCGAGGAACTGGCCTCTTGCCGTGTGAAAAAATCAACAACCGTCCAGGCAGGGCAATTCGACGATCCCAGAACAGGTTCTTACCAGCTCACTTCGCGGTCGGGCGTTGCGCTGATCTTGTGGATCGACAGGTCGGCACCATCAAACTCTTCTTCCTGCGACAGGCGCAGGCCCACGGTGGCTTTGAGCACGCCATACACCAGCGCGCCCCCCAACAGCGCCCACAGCACGCCCATGGCCGTGCCCATCAGTTGGGCCCACAGGCTCACGCCGCCCAGCCCACCCAGCGCCTTGCTGCCAAAAATGCCCGCTGCGATGCCGCCCCAGGTGCCGCACAGCCCGTGCAGGGGCCACACGCCCAGCACGTCGTCGATCTTCCAGCGGTTCTGGGTCAGGGTGAACATCACCACAAAGATGCTGCCCGCCACCGCGCCCACCACCAGCGCGCCCAGCGGGTGCATCAGGTCCGAGCCCGCACACACCGCCACCAGCCCGGCCAGCGGGCCGTTGTGCACAAAGCCGGGGTCGTTTTTGCCCAGCACCAGCGCAGCCAGCGTGCCGCCCACCATGGCCATCAGCGAGTTGACCGCCACCAGCCCCGAGAGCTTGTCGACCGTCTGCGCGCTCATCACATTGAAACCAAACCAGCCCACCACCAGCACCCACGCCCCCAGCGCCAGAAACGGGATGTTGGAAGGGGGGTGTGCCGAGATGGCGCCGTCCTTGCGGTAGCGGTTGGAGCGCGACCCCAGCAGCAGCACCGCAGGCAGGGCAATCCAGCCCCCCATGGCGTGCACCACCACAGAACCGGCAAAGTCGTGAAAAGCGGCCCCTGTCAGGGCGGTAATGGCAGCCTGGATGCCAAAGTGCCCGTTCCAGGCGATGCCTTCAAAAAATGGATAGACAAAGCCCACGATGGCAGCCGTTGCCAGCAGTTGGGGCCAGAACTTGGCGCGCTCGGCAATGCCGCCCGACACAATGGCCGGAATGGCCGCAGCGAAGGTAAGCAGAAAGAAGAACTTCACGAGCGCATAGCCGTTTTGCTGGGCCAAGGTTTCTGCACCTACAAAGAAATGGGTGCCATACGCCACGCTGTAGCCCACCACAAAATACACCACCGTGGAAACCGAAAAATCCACCAAAATTTTGACCAGCGCATTCACCTGGTTCTTTTTGCGCACGGTGCCCAGCTCCAAAAACGCAAACCCCGCGTGCATGGCCAACACCATGATGGCGCCCAGCAAAATAAACAGGGCATCGCTGCCCTGTGGGAGTGCATTCATAACTTCCTCGTGCTCAGAATTGATCGGTTCTGGTGCGCCCAAGACGTTGGCACCAGATTTGCACCAAAATTAAGCAAAATTTGGACCATGAAAACCATACTGGTGCGTGGCCAGCGCGCACCAATATCAGGCACCGTTGTCGTGTGAATCCGAGAAAATTGGGTCAAATATGCCTCTAGCGCTTATGCAGTAAGC
>JACCEE011525652.1_pt1 | contig 12719 bp, 13 predicted proteins | sample 7449931 | NCBI WGS metagenome assembly JACCEE01 (sample SAMN15323457, study PRJNA562643) | freshwater metagenome | isolation source: river surface water | place: USA:Blue River Watershed | collected 2017-08-19 | reverse complement strand
TTAATCTATCTATATCAACCGCCTTAGAATTTATCTCAGCGTCTTTTTCCCTTAATTCTTTTTCATAATTATTCTGAACATGTACTAATTCACTGTTTTTAGTTACCAAAACTTTATTTTCAGATTCTAATGCTCCTATTTTATTCTTACCTTCTGAAACCATCATTTCTTTTTCTTCAAATCTCTTTTGCAATAAAGCTTTATCTTTATCTTTGTCCTCAAGCTCTTTATCTTTATCCTCAAGCTTTTTAGTAAGTGAGATTATTTCTGCATTTAAAATCTTTTCATTTTCTATATGATGAGCTACAAGCTCAAGCTTTGCTCCAATATCATCTATATAAACTTCTTTCAACCTCTGTTTTCTTTGGTTAACCAAACTTTCTATACTATCTACTTGTTTTCTAGCTGTATCTAAAGCACTTGTTATCGCTTCCATCTGGCTATCTAATACGAAACTATCATCTTCTTTTACTTGTTTCTTATACGCTTCAACAAGATTTAGATATTTATCTTCATTTGTTACACCTGGTAACTCATCAAAGTATGCTTTTATCTCCTTTGATGTCTTTATTCCCAGGACTATCTTCTTCTCTGGCTCTACTATCTGTACTTGTTCATTTGTCGCATTTACTAAATTATTATTTTCCATTAATTTAAGCCTCTTTTCATTAGATTTTTTAATATTTTTCAAGATTTTTTATATTTTTTTATCTCTTGTTAAGTCTATTATATTTCATATTTTTTACAAAAACAAGTCTTTTTATGTATCGGTTAACCATTTTTATTGTAAAAAACCAACGTTAACCCTAGTTAACCGTTGAAATTTCAATGTTAACCCTCTTTTTTATCGTTTTTTATGGTTAACCACTATTTTTACATAAAAAAAGTGACTATTTTAGTCACTTAACACGCTCATGTTACTGAAATCTGCTTTTATAGTTATAACTTCCAAAGCTCCAAGCTTAAAATTCTTGTCCGTTACACAAATAACCCTCGGCATATCTTTAAATTTCTCTTTATAAGCTCCATTTAAATAGATTTCTTCTAACTTTTGATACTTTTTATCAAAGCTCTTTGTGTTTTCTGCTTCTACAATAGCAACATATTTCTTATTATTAAGCTTATATCCAATTAGTAAATCTACCCTTATTCCCTCACTCATCAGCCATTCTCTTTTTATATGTGTAACATCTGCACCCAATAAATAAAGATGAGCAACAAAATGACTAACTAAAAGTGCGTGTTCAATATTGCCAGGTCGCCTACCCTGGTGATAGATATATTGAGAAATCTGATTCGGTCGCCATCTCTTCACTCTGTTGAACTCACTCAAATTAGTCAATCTTTTTTGACACATTCGATTCGTCTTTGTATTTGAAAATAATATTGTATCTACCGTAAAAACATCTACAACCCTTAATTTTTCTATAAGCTCCAATATCTTTTTATCCCTATCTGTCACTATTTCATATCTGCAACTACTCAAAATAATAACCCCCCTATTATAAACTGTCTAAAAAGTCCAAACTTGCTACTTCTCCCATTCTATTATTATTAGTAGTTTCTTCTTTAAATCCCTCTTTTTTAAACTCTACAACCTTTGCATCGGTCTTTGGAGCTTCTTCTATTTTCACATTTTTACGTTCAACATTTCTAATTCTCTTTTTTACTTCCTCATGATTAATATAAAAGCTTTGAAACTCTTCCAACTTCCCACCATACCTCATATATCCATGTCCGTTTCCACGCAAATTATTAAGCAAATTATATCTATCTATAACCACATTACTATTATTAGAATCCAATGTTTTTAATCCTAGTATAATTCCTAAATTACACTTTAAATCTCCTGTAATCACTTTTGAAGATGGTCTTTGTGTAGTTATCAAAATATAAATTCCAATTGACCTAAACTGAGATAAAGCTGTCTGTAACATGCTTTGTATAGACTTATCTTTATACACCGCAACAAATTCTTCTATCACAAATAATATATTTGATAACTTTTTCTTTTTAAATTTCTTATTATAGCTCTTTATATCTTCTAACTTAGCATCAAATAATATTTTATATCTTCTTTCAGCTTCTTCATTTAGTATCTTAAATATATGTTTTAACCCCTTCAAATCCTTCGTAAACTCTTTACAATGTACTAAATCACTATATATATTAAGCTCTGTTCCTCCTTTGTTGTCAGATAGATATAATTCAAGCTCATGAGCTTCATAGTTCAATACTAATTGCGTAAGAATTGTTTTTAGTGTTGTACTTTTTCCACTTCCACTCTCACCAAACAACCCTACATGTTTATTTATCTCAAAATCCACTAACCCCAACCTTCCATATCCCAAACTAACTATTAGCCTATCTTTTTCTTTTGGCTCTATTAATTCAAATTTATATTTTTCTTCCAATTGATGAGAATAAACTTTTATATCAAAGTAAGCCCCATTTTTACTTTGTATAAACTCTATGTCCAGACTCTTATCAGTTTGTAATTCTAATTTCTCTTTGAACTCTTCTACATCTGACTTAGAGAATGTGTAAGGTACTCTAAATCGCTCTATATAACCATAATCAGTTATTGCTATTAACTTACCATTAAAGCGTGTTCTATGCCTCTTATACTGCCCTCCATTCATATAGTCCGCTTGATATATAATCTTTCTTTTTTCCTCTCCGTCTTTTATATATAAATCCATCAAAATAAACAATTTTTCAAAATTGATTATCTCTATTTCTACCCTTTCTTTGCTGAATAAATTTTTAAAAAATGCCATATTTTCACCTCTTATTTATTCTTAAAATACTCCACTTTTTCCTTCTCAACATAATTAAACGCCTCTACACTTTCACCATTCTTTAATACGCTTATAATCCCATACGTACAAATTATTAAACCTCCACCACAAATAGCAATGGGAATATAGCTTGGCATAAAATAACAACATACAGCTCCACCGACGATAGCATATACAATATTAGAAGAAGCATCGTTTTTTTTAGTAGACATGAGCAGTACCCCCTAATAGTTTTTTAGTATAGGACAAATAGTTTCTAGCTTATTGCTAGTGTGTGTGCTACAAGCTCACCGTACTTCTCAAAGTACACTTGTGCGTATGCCCTTCTCTTAATAATTTATATATGTTTTTGCTCTGAAATATGTTCATATTTTGCATAAAAAAAATGAGAGCATCGCTCTCATACTTTTGATTCGTAATATATTAATATTACGAAGGTATCATTATGTTCAATAAAACATCACTTTTGTTTCTTGAACAATCTATTGATATGTATATTTTTATAATCTTTTTAAATACATAACCTCTACTGCATCACAAAATTTCTTAGATTTACTAGTTAAAATGAATCCATTTTTTTCATAAAATTTACATGCTCTCTTATTTTCTTTGAATACCCATAACACTACATTATTAAATCCAAAACTTTTGATTTCACTTAGAATATGTTCCATCATTTTTGTACCGTATCCTTTGCTCCAATTTTCCGATAAACTATGAATACAAATAAGCTCTGCATATTCTTCCATTTGTTCTTCTCTAGCTTTATCCCAATATGCTATACAGTGTGGAATATCATCAACCGATAATATAAATCCATTTCCAATTTTTTTGTTCAATAGCTTTTCATACATATCTGTAGCTCTATCAATATTAGTATATTTCTCTAAATCTTCCTTAGCTAAAATATTAATAAATGCACTTTTCCATGATTCTGTTTGGATATATGCTAATATGCTAGCATCCCCCTCTTTAACCTTACGTATATTAGTAATCTCTCCCATAGATACTCTCCTTTTTAAATTTATAATTAGATTAGTAGCTAAAAGCATTATATGCTAATTTAATTATAGCAAAACATATTATTCCGAAGTGTACACTAAAATATATGTTTTATTGAACAGCTGAGCATATATTATTTGTTATATCCATGCTCTTCACCATACATACGAATATATTTTCTAATTAAACCCTCTTTAGTGTAAATTTTTTCTCCATTAACATCTCCAAACTCTTTAGATATCTTAGATATAGGAGTATCATAAATCAACTTTAATCCTAATGGTTTATTATTTATATAATTATCCATAACACTTTCTAAACTGTCACTGCTTAGATTGCCTAAACACCACCAAGGCATAAGCTCTCCTGCATTACAATAAACATCTAAGTCTGAAGTTATCATTAAAGATAACATAGGTGGATAATCATTTAAACAACTATTATCATCTAATAATATTGGCAGTAATTCTTTTTCTTTATATCCTAGTACTTCTTTCATATCTTTAGCATTAAAATACTTTAATGTTTTATTTTTAAGATATTCTGGTATTAGTGAAAAAATATCTTCTTTCGGTCTTATATTCTCCAAATTAAATGCCTCTCCATCAGGAGCAGGTATATACACATATATTTCAAATTCTTTACCCATACTTTTTACTTTGTTTTCTAAATTTAAATCCTCAACTAAGTTTACAAAATCATTTAACTCATGCTTATTTTTTTCATTTAAAAATAATTGCCATCTAGGCACCATACCTTCTTCTATTAATCTTTCTGTTGCTATTAAATTATCTTTAAATGTACCTGTTCTTCCTGCGAAATAGTCTGTATTTTCTTCCAATCCAAAAAATGTTATTTGACACTTTTCTATACCTATACTTTTCGCCCATTTAGTATAAATTTCATCCCTTGCTATTCTCCATATACTCATAAGTTCAAATCTTATTGCTTCATCTCCAAGCTCTTCTTCTAAATTATATAATTCTTTATAATTTGGGAGATAATCTGGTTCCCTAAACCATGTATTCACTATAATTTTTGTAAAATAAGGTTTATTTGTATCTTCAAGTTTATATTTCCTAAATTCACTTACTATATCTTTTACTTTTTTTACATCCATCTTTTTATTACTTAAATGACCTATCCAACAATGCTTACATCTATTAGGACACCCACCCATATCAAATGTTATAGCTATATCATTATTTTTAAATTTTGGCATTCGCTTATTCCTCCCCTAATATTTAACTCGTACATTATATCTAAATACTAGCATTAGTAATCAGATTTTTTTGTAATATTTTGAAATATATATAATAAAATAAGTGTCCACTAAAACAGATGTTTTCGTGAACACATAAAATAATCATATCCGTTACTTCGCACTATATAACAATTGCGACCTTAATTATATTTTACATAATATCGGTCACTTTTTTCTTTTCTTCTTCTGTTCTCCCATCTGCTCCAATACCGAAACTATTTCCCTATTATTTTTCATAGCTTTAATAAAGATTTCTAAAAGCTCCGAACAAGTTTTATCTTCTGATATAGAAAGATGTTTGAAATCCTTCTTCAAATCTGCATCTATACTAAGATTTAATTTCTCTTTATTTGCCATTCTAAGACCTCCTGAACCTATAAACGATATAATTATTATTAATTACATAACAAAAGCGTATATCCTTCTATACGCCTTTATTTTTATATGATTATCTAGCACTTAAATAGTTATATTTAACTACATCTTCTCTGTTATGTCCTAGATTATTACTAGCATATAACATTGCATCTCTGTCATACCCTCGCCATTGCTCACTTTCTCCATGCTCTTCTAAATGCTGTTTATACATAGTTTCTGCATACTCTTGCCTAAACCTATGACAACCGAGCCTTGTCGGTACATGTTCAAAGAATTGCTTATTTATGTCTCCACCATTTTCCTCTAATTTAAGCTCTATAACCTCTTTTAACTCTTCTCTCATACTAGTTGGAATCTCTGCTTCTCTTGGTCTACCGTTTTTTTCTTCCATATTCACGCCACCATACTCTCGCTCATCTATTAATCTGATACTTACTGGATAACCATTATCATCATAATTAAAGCTATTTGCTGAAACCTTTTCTATGCTCTCTCTTCTCATTCCTGTACTCTGCAATACCGTAATCTCTTGCTTATAATTATCATAGTTTATGTGATTGTGATGCTCCTTCATCTCACGATTATTTGTTATATCATGAAAGCTCCTATTTGCCACATCACACTCTGATTTTAATACATCTGTACCAAATACCTTATTAACAGCAGAAAGGTCTTTTGAATACGTATAAGCACTTTTCCCTTGCTCTTCCCTATACTTGATAAATTCTTTGATATGCTCCTCTTTTACATCTTCGATATTCCTTATACCTTGCTCCGTTTCCTTCGCCCATTTTACAAATTGCTTACATGAGCTTTTATAAGTTCCAAATGTACCATAACTATGCACCCCAACTGTTTTGCCTTGCTTGTTATCCTCTATATTTTCCTTGTAATCTTTTTTAGCTTCATATCTACTCTCACCAAACCTCTCCATATCCTTCATACGCTGATTTATTTGATGACTTAATGAACCTCTTTTATTTGTTCTTGCTCTCGCCATTTATAACACCCCCTTTCACATCTTCAAAGCTCTTCTAAGCTTTTTATTTTCTACTACCGATAAATCTATCACTAAACTAATTCAAAGCCTTATATTAGCTTTAAATTAGTTCATTGGTTACCAATATTTAAATCAACTAATTTTAAAAATAAACGCACCTATCCCCTTGATTTGTTAAGTAAATTCAGCAGGACTTTCGTCGCTTATAGTGTTTGCAATCACACTTTAAAACCTTGGCATTACTCACTTCTAAAACATTTTTAAAACCTTAAAAAATTCGAACTCCCTGGCGGTCGTTTCTTTTACCCTAAAGTTTAAAAGAACCACCGCCTAAAACCTTCTTACTTCATCAATGATTTTTAATTGCTCGAGCATTAAAAATCATTTCTTAAAACCTTAAAATCTTTAAAACCTTCAAGCTCAACTAATTTTATAAAGTGCTTTGCCGCACTTTCTAAAATTGCTTCGCAATTTCTTTCCAACACCTGAATAATAACTTTAGTTCCAAAGCTCCATAGTCTTTTATGAAAAATAACAAGCAGTTATTTTTTCATAAAAGCGACTTCGCTTTTATAACTACCGTTATTTCTAAGCTTCCATATTCTGAAACAAACACCGTTTCATAATCTGCAACCTTTCAATATTCTTTTTACTCATCGTTTTAATACCACCTTTTCTAGTTTTTGTATTACTAATATTAGTTCTACCAACCTTTTTAAACATATAAGAATCCTCCTATAACCTTTTGTATTTTTTTATACTGTATTATAGTTATTTAATATCTAATTTATAACTGTAATGTCTAAAATTTGAACATTCTGGCATAAAAAAATAGTGACTAACCTAGTCACCACCTCATTCAATATATTTACAATGTCATTTATTCATAATAAAGCTAACTATACATCTTTATTATGAATAAACTAAATAGTATTAATCCAAACACAAAACTCCAGCTAAAGAATGCTACTATCCATAAAATCTTTGATACGAAATCAGTAATATACATACACCTACAATTCTATATTTATCTATCTATTTGGATTATAAACATATACTAAAAATTTCAAACGAATCCGCAACGAAAAAAGCACCACCACAAACAACATAAGCTAAACATCATTAATAAACATATCTATCATTGATACATACAAAGAAATACTATAACTATAATAAAGACTAATAAAACAAAATCTTTTTTTGCTTTTCTCTTTTTAAATGCCCTCCTCTCTCCTCCTTCCCTGTTACTATTATTAGTGTGCCAAACTGTCGGTTAATTTTTTAAACCATACTATTTTCAATGTTTCCAAGTATATACACCCTATGTTCCAAACTGTCGGTTAATAATAAAAATATAAAAAAAGTAGGAGCTATGCTCCTACCTTTCTGCTTCGCAATATATTAAATTTGTGAACTTAATCTACAATTTAATTCTATTAAATATTTCCATTCATTACTTCTATTAATTTTTCAGAATCTATAATATAAGATTTCTGCATAACACCATCCATATTCAGACTATTATCATTTCTAAGTTTATTTATTTCTAAAAAAACATATACACTCTCTTTATCTATTGGAATTAAAGTTATACCTCTTTCGTATTCAACGGATATGCTTCCATCAGTTTCTCTTGTTTTTCCATTGAGCAAGATAGTTAAACTTCCTAAATCATTAGATGGAGAGTCATTTATAGTAGATTTTTTCAACTTTGAGTTTGTAAGTATACCACTTAAGGTATCAATCTCATTACTCTCCAACTTATAATTATAATCATGGAAATCTTCACCTTTTTTTACTCTCCAAACAGAAACTACATCTTCATTTTTAAATACAAAAACGTCTTTTAGAATATTATATTCTCTTATTTTAATGTAACTAAATATAATTAAAATTAAAACTATTATGGAAAATAATCCTAAAAATAATTTATTTTTAAATGTATTCATTTACGTACCCCCTTTTTTATCAATTCACATTATATTAATATTGTTCATTTAATCGTCTCTACAAATTGAAATTTACCTCTCCAGCTTAACAAGGTATTCAGTGGTATCTTCTTCAAATTTCCTTTCACCTGTTAAATGAAAACCATGCCTTTCATAAAAAGAAATTGCTCTGGTGTTTTTTTCTAATGCCCATAAATTATCTGCATGAAGTTCATGAATTGCATATCCGATTAGTTCTTTACCAATACCCTCACTTTGGAAAAATGTGTCTACATATATTTTACAAATTTCTTTTTCATGCATTTGAATGAATCCCTTTATTAAGCCATTATCAAACACATATGTATTTTTAATTATTTCATCCTTTTTAAAATAATTATCTACTAAAGAAACGACTTGTAATTCACCAAATGAAAATTTCTCATCCTTAAAAATAGGAAAATAATTTACTCTATTATTAAAAACATATATTTCAGCTATTCTTGGTAAATCATTTGTTTTTGCTTTTCTAACATTCATTGATATCCCCCTTACAAATTCCTGTTTATCTATATTTTATCAAATGTATACCTGCTTCGCATTATATAACAATTGCGACCTTTATTAGATTATAACATTTACTTATTACCCATTCTATAAATATACCGTTTTTGTCACTTTTCATTTTCTTGAGTACATTGATATAACTTTAATACACAAGTTTTCCACAGATTTTTAAGTATCATAATTTCCTTGTAATTAAAAAAAAGAACTATTTTTCAATAGCTCTCTTTTTGTAATACATTTATCGGTTTATTTATTCGATAAATGTGATATAATATACTTAACAAGTTAGCGATTAGAGGGTCGCATCTCTATTCGCAATTATTTTTCAGAATTTAAAATCTTATTTTTAATCTCATGATATTTCATGAGGTTATTTTTTTTGTCTGGTCTTTTATCAATCTCTTTTAATAAAGTTTTATATGTTCTATCCCATCTCGCAACATCTTTTTTTAGTACCTCAAAACATTGCTCAAAATCAAATAGCAACGGTATTTTAGTTTTCTTATAATACAAACTACATACACTTATCAAAAACATTTTAGGATATTTCTTAGCATCATCTTCTTTTTGAGCTTTAAGCTCTTTTTTTAGGAATGGCTTTGACTTCTCTATCTGGCTTTCAACCCTATCAAATATATCTGCTTTTATCGTTCTTAGATAATACTCCAGCATCATTTCATCTGTAATTTCTTCTATTATCGTCGTACCAAAAGCGTTCTGTATCTTCCTTGAATCCTTTAAACATATCTCTATCCTCATATAAAATTTATCTACTTCAATACTCTTATACTCTTTCAATTGCTTTGTTTTATTATAAACCTTTATCTTTACACTATTATTCTGTAGTGAAATTAAATTTATCTCATTGTACTTATCTGTATCTTCTGTTCTGCGTCGATATTTAGCTGGTGCTACCAACTTCATGTACTCCATTACATCATGATACTCCTTTACATCTTCCTTCAATTCTACTGTTTTATTTATCTCCATAAATGTATATTTAGACTTATCACACTCTAAGTTTAAGCCATATTTTTCTCTGATATACAAAAGTAATTCTGTCTGTTTTTCAAGCACTTCACTTTGCTTCAATGGAAATAAGTTTGCTGTACCTTCTTCATTGTCTTCATCTTCTATAAACACCTTCAATGTTGCGTACTCTTTCAACCCATTACCAACCTTCTTTACACCAAGATGCAATGTTTCAAACCTCTCATCTTTATTAATAGTAACACACTGAAATTCAAAAGCTTCTCCTGTATTTTCATCATACAATTTTATCTTTTTACTCCCAGGTCTTGTATTAGTCTTAATGTTATCATGAGAAAACAATTTTTCAAAATCATGCGTTCTTGATATAAAAAAGCTACCTACATTATGCTTATCTACACCAAACAATAAAATTCCCCCTTCTTCTTTTGATTTTTTCATTTATCTCTATTTTAACACTCTTTTTTGTTTTAGTCATTTTTAGCACCTTCCATATCTTCGATTATTTCTCTTTTATATTTGTAGTAACTATTTCTAGCTATACTACACAGCTCCATGACTTCTTTATCATTCAGAGAACCACCGAAATCTCTTGCGTGTTTCCTTATTTTCTCTTTTGCTTCTAGTGATTTTTTAGTTGTTAATTTTCTTCCCTTTTCAGTTCCAACACGCTTTCCATTTAACTTCGCAGTTTGTAATCCTTCTCTCGTTCTCTGCTGTAAATCCTTAACTTCCTTTTCTGCTTGTTCAAATGCCATTTTAATCTGCTTTCTAGCTAGTGATTTTAGATATTTATTAATACCCTTCAATAAATCATCTACTTCTGTTCCTGTCATTTGAACGCCACCACTCTCCAATGATTGCTTATATGTAGTTGTATTTATATGTGGCTCTTTGATAAAGATAAGCTCTACCCCTTTATCCATTAACTCCTCATATAACAAAATCCCTGCATCTGCATCTCTGCTCATTCTACTGACACTATCGAAAACGATATAATCACCAGGCTTTATAGCATTCATTAATTTATTCCACTCTTTTCTCCCTTCAATTTTCGTACCTGTAAATGTTTCACTCACTAATATCGCATCTGAATATAGCTCTTTTATATTTCTATGTTGCCTCTGGATGGACTGACTAGCTCGGGAAATTCTACAATATCCATATATTTTCATATCTATCACTCCTTTTAATTTAGTATCAAACTTTTCAAACTTAACGTTCGTATTATTTGATACTTTAATATTATACTTTTATTTCTATATAGTCAATACTTTTGATACACTTGCCATGTCGTTACTTTTGATACACTTGGTACAGCTATAATTAAACCTCTTTTTATTTTCATCTATCCAAACTTTTATTTTATTTTTTTATGTTTACTCTTTACTCTTTTTATAATCCCTAGTAAAGTTCAACGCATTTTTTTTATATTTAAAACACTCCTATCCATTGATATTACTAGCTTGTAACCCCGTTTTTTATATGGATATATCAGACCACCTTTTTTTACACTTTTTAAACAGTAAAAATGTTTTAAATATCCAGCATTGTACTAGCACTTTTTAAACTTTAAATAAATATACTGATGAAGTAATGAGTTACGAGTACTGCATCAGTATTTTATACAAATTTTAAAGAATCTCAAATAGACGTATACAAGCATATACGTCTATTTTTATATATTTATTTAATAACCAGCAACATTAATTTCTATTAATACATCTCTATAATGAATCGAGTTTCTAGCTCCCATCATCAGACCATATGAGAAACCATTCCCCCCTCTATTATCTCCTGAATATATATCTATATTTACAGCTCCCATGCTCAACTCTACATCAAAACAAGCGTTGTTCTTAACTGTATTTTGATAATCTTCGGCATCTTCTATTTTCAAAGTAACATCTGAGAATCTAATCAATGAATATTCATTACTTTCTTTCATTTCAAAGTTTATATCTGGCTCTAATTCCGTCACTTTAAGCTTTAACCCTTGATGTTCTATTATATAAGTCATTACGCCATTTATTTTTTCTCCAACTATCTTATTAAACATATTTCTTAACCTCGCTTTCAAGCTTCTTCACTTGCTCTTTTAATGTTTTATTTTCCTTAGTGATTTTATCTAAATTCTTCTTAGCTTTCTCATGCTCTGTCTTAGCATCGACAAGAGAAGCATTTAATCCATCTATATCTTTTTCTTTATCTTTTAATTCTGTTTCTTTGTTTCGTAATACATCATTACAAGCATTTAAATCTTGTTTCAAGCCGTTTTTTTCCTCTTGTAACCCCTTTATATTCTCAACTAAATTCTCTGTCTTAGATTCTAATTTAGCCTTTTCAAGCTCAACTTTACTACTAGCTTTTTCTAATTCTTTTATAGCATCATTTAAAGCTTTTATTTCGTCCTTATGAGCTTTTTCTATCTCTTTCACATCTTTCTTAGCTTCCGCTCTTACAACCTCTATATCCTTCTTTAAATCTGTATTTTGTGCATTTAAATTCTCTATATTACTTTCTAAATTAGAAACTTTGCTTACATGAACTGCATTATCTTTTTCTAACTCAGCTATTTTAACCTTATAACTCTCTTGTAATTTATCTAAATCCGCTTTATAACTCTCTTTTAAAGCTTCTAATTCTTCTTTGTGTGTATTCTTTAATCTATCTATATCAACCGCCTTAGAATTTATCTCAGCGTCTTTTTCCCTTAATTCTTTTTCATAATTATTCTGAACATGTACTAATTCACTGTTTTTAGTTACCAAAACTTTATTTTCAGATTC
>JACCEE010040819.1_pt1 | contig 12720 bp, 11 predicted proteins | sample 7449931 | NCBI WGS metagenome assembly JACCEE01 (sample SAMN15323457, study PRJNA562643) | freshwater metagenome | isolation source: river surface water | place: USA:Blue River Watershed | collected 2017-08-19 | reverse complement strand
TTCGGTTTGCTCTGAATGTGATCGAAGTTCGTGCCGCTAGCGCAGAAGAAGTCGCGCATGGTCATGTACACGGCCCGCATGGTCATCACCATCATGATGATGATGACGACGGCGATCAATTCCGTTCGATACAGTTACAATAAAAAATCGTATCTGTGGCTAGATGAACTTGTTCTATGGTTCATCTGCCACAATAGAGAATGCATTCTCTGCAGTGGGATCTACAGCGATCATGCTGATCCCTACATTCAGGTTTACGTAACCTAATTGACCGTTCCATATAATGCTGCCATTGTTTTTTTCGGTGGTTGGCGTTGATCCTTGAATCACCAATATCTTCACTCCTGATTTTTCAGCTAAATTTTTCAATTGCTGGCGCAGCTCAACATAGCCATCGCGCGGCTCGGTTTTGCGGCGTGCATCGGGTAGTGGATTGCCATCACAAAAAAGGACGATGTGGGTCTTACGCTCGCGTTGAGCTTGTGTTTGTAATCGATGTAACCAATCGCGGTTAGCGATCAGTCTGTCTTCGAATTCACTATTGCCGCCAGCAGAGACTAAATAATTATTATTATTTGCGGGTACATTGAGCGTTGCGAACAGCACATTCTCAATACTCCAACGCGTGTTTTCCGCGTAATTTCTAAATGCCGCGATGGCAGACTGACGGCGCAAAGGGATGTGCTTGCCACCGCTCCAACTGATATCGCCATATACCTGATCGCGTAGCAAGTTGAGCCAGGCGGTGGGGGCGGGACGATTTTGTCTATCGCGACAGGTAATCCAGTCATCGCCTGCTAAGGATAAAACGACAGGTGCGACAGAACTTTCCAACAAGGCCGTGCGCTGTCGATATAGACGATCGGTACACGGCTCACGTTTAGAGCGCATGCCATTCACAACGATGAAAGTGGGATTTGCGGCTTGCGCACTCTCGAGAGCAATTTTCAGCTCGTTCTCGTCGCCCGTCTCTTGTAGCACATGCATGAGTACAGCGAAATGAAAGGGCTCCGCGTGCGCGTGCGTCGCAAGCATCACACCGCATAAAAATAAGCTGGGTAATGAGCGTGCAAGCAAACGAGGGAAGAAAAGTATCACTTCGCCTCGCTTTGATGACTTAATTTTTTTAAGCGATATAAAGCGTCTAATGCTTCGCGTGGACTTAAGGTATCTGGATCAAGTTCATACAAGGCCGTAAGAGCGGGGTCAGTTGGTGTTGCAGCTTGCTCAGCGACTTCGTTTTCGATGGCAAATAAATCAAATTGACTTGCACCGTTCGTAGATTGGTTTTCAAGCGCAGATAAATGTTTGCGCGCTGCTCGTATCACTGCAGCGGGTACTCCTGCTAACTGGGCTACTTGCAAGCCGTAGCTTTGCGATGCAGGTCCTTCTTGCACGGCATGTAAAAAAACGATGCTGTCTTTATGCTCAACTGCAGATAGGTGCACATTAGCGCATGCGGGATTCGCCTGAGGTAGTTGAGTTAATTCGAAGTAATGCGTAGCAAACAAAGTAAAGCTACGATTTTGCTGCAACAGCCAATGCGCAATAGCCCAAGCGAGTGCCAGACCATCAAAGGTTGATGTGCCACGTCCAACTTCATCCATCAACACCAGCGATTGTTCTGTTGCGCCGTGCAGTATCGCAGCCGATTCCATCATCTCGACCATAAAGGTAGAGTAACCTCCTGCGAGGTCATCCGATGCGCCAATACGAGTAAAGATTCGATCAATCGGTCCTAACTTTGCTGAGCTTGCCGGGACATAGCTACCCACATACGCAAGTAAGGTAATAAGGGCGAGTTGTCGCATGTAGGTTGATTTACCGCCCATGTTTGGGCCTGTAATCAGTAACAGTCGACGCGTTGGACTGAGCTGACAATCGTTAGCGATGAATCGCTCTATGGTGTTTTCTACAACAGGATGACGTCCCTGATGTATCGCTATGCCAGGTTCTGCTACAAGCTCAGGCTTGCACCATTGATGACGCTGAGCGTGATCAGCGAGTGCAACCAAACCATCCAATGATGCGACGGCGCGCGCGAGGTTTTGTAGAATTTCTATTTCAGGCAATAGTTTTTGCAGCACTTGCTCGTAAAGCAGTTTTTCTCGTGCCAAGGCGCGATCTTGTGCTGACAAGGCTTTATCTTCAAACGCTTTGAGTTCAGGTGTGATGTAGCGTTCGGCATTTTTTAGTGTTTGGCGACGGCGATAATCATCTGGCACCTTAGCGGTTTGCCCGTGCGTGACTTCGATATAAAAGCCATGCACTTTGTTATATTCAACTCGAAGATTAGTGATGCCTGTGCGTTCGCGTTCGCGTGTTTCCAGCGCCGTTAAAAATTCACCGGCATCATCAGACAAGGAACGAAGTTCATCTAACTCAGCATCAAACCCCTTAGCAATAACACCGCCGTCACGCACGACACTGGCGGGTTCTTCTGCAATCGCGTGTGTCAGAAAATTCAGGCAATCGGGAGAGGTCTTTAGCGTTTCGCTGATTTCACTTAATAAATGGGATAGCGAATTTCCTGATAACGCTGCGCTAATCGCGGGTAATTGCTGCAAGCCTGCGCGTAATCCTGATAGATCTCTGGGCCGAGCTGAGAGTAAGGCAATACGACTAGCAATACGCTCGATGTCGGGAATAGCTGAAAGCTGCTCAGTTAATGAATCGCTGATGGATAAGTCAATTAGAGAGGCGATAGCCGCATGTCGTGCACGAGCTATGGCTTGATCACGACTGGCATGATGCAGCCAGTGCCGTAACAATCGCGATCCCATCGCGGTACGGCAATGATCCAGTAATGAAAAAAGTGTCGGGCCAGTCGATGCTTCGCTACCGCGCAAGGCTTCGGTAATTTCTAAATTACGACGCGTTGCGGCGTCCATGCCGATAAACGCATCTTCACGTTCAACGGCCAGGGTACGCACATGCTGCAAGTGTTTGCCCTGTGTATTGCGCGCATACAGCAGCAATGCACCTGCAGCACCTAAAGCGGCCGTTAAATGATCGGCACCGTAACCTGAAAGACTTGCGGCAGTGAGTTGTTCCAACAATGCTTTTTCACCGGCGGTAGTGTCAAAGTGCCAGTCAGCGACCGTGGTTGTGTGAATGTTCAGATGTTCTTCGACGAGTAATCCGGTGTCGTGGCTGGTCAAAATTTCGGCGGCAGAGATGCGCTCTATTTCTTGTCGCAAGCGCGCGATCAGTTGCGCCTCATCCGTCGCGATTTCGGTAACGCGTAACCAGCCGCTAGCTAGCGAGAGCCACGCAAGACCAAGCGTAATTTGTTTACGTTGACGTGCAATATGAATCGCTAATAAAGGCCGCTCGGCTTTGTCCGGCAACAGCTCAGCGTCGGTTAGTGTGCCGGGAGTCACAATGCGTTGAACACGACGCTCGACCGGCCCTTTACTTAATGCGGGGTCACCTACTTGTTCGCAGATGGCGATTGATTCGCCTAGCTTTACCAACTTGGCTAAATACTGATCAGCTGAATGAAATGGCACGCCGGCCATTTTGATAGGTTGGCCGTTTGAATTACCGCGTTGGGTGAGTGTGATGCCGAGTAAGCGCGAGGCTTTTTCTGCGTCTTCAAAAAACAGTTCGTAAAAATCACCCATGCGATAAAACAGCAATAGATCAGGATGATCTGCCTTGATGCTCAAGTACTGCCGCATCATGGGCGTATGGCTGTCGTGGCTGTTACGCTCGCTGGAGCTCATTCGTATCGGTCGGGCAGTAGGGGGTGGTAATAAAAACAAGCCGGGCGCTTAGGCCCGGCGGTTACTTGACGCGAAAATGTAGCACACACTGCGTTAACTGGGCCGGGTGTGTGGCCTAGCGCTGACCGCTGCGACGTCTTTGTTGGTTAGCATTGGCAGCTGCTTGGCCTCCTAATGCCGGTCTGCCACTGGTTGTCGAGCTAAGACCCGTTCGTGGTACCTGACTGCGCTGAGGTGTAGCAGCTTGAGTCGACTGACCCGACCCGCTGCGAGCGGGCTTGCCAGCTGGTTGTCTGCTTCCAGCGCCACCATTGCCACCACCGCCGCCACGCTTGTCACCATTGGGCTGTGCGCCCGCGCGGCTGTTGGTACGTGGGCCGCTACGTTGTCTATGTTCTTGGCTACGTAGTTGTATGGGTTGTGCTTTGGCGTTGGGATCGGGTTCGAATCCGGCTACCACTTCACGCGTTATTTCGCGTTTGATAAAACGCTCAATATCACGCAATAAACCGTGTTCATCAACGCACACTAGTGAAACGGCTTCACCAGTCGCACCAGCACGGCCGGTACGACCAATGCGATGGACGTAATCTTCAGGCACATTCGGCAAATCATAATTCACGACGTGGGGCAGCTGATCAATATCGATACCGCGCGCGGCGATATCGGTGGCGACCAGTACTTGCAGTTTGCTGCTCTTAAATTCTGCTAGGGCGCGTGTTCTGGCGGCTTGACTCTTATTGCCATGAATCGCCATGGCACTGATGTCGGCTTTGTTTAATTGCTCGGCCAATTTATTCGCGCCGTGCTTAGTACGGGTAAACACCAATACTTGAAACCAATTGCGTTCAGTAATGAGATGCGTCAGCAGCTTATGCTTTTGATCGCGATCCACACCGTAAATTTTTTGTGAAACGATTTCGATGGTCGAGTTTCGACGAGCGACTTCGATCATGGCGGGATTGTTCAATAGACCATCGGCCAGAGCCTTGATCTCATCTGAAAAAGTCGCAGAGAACAATAAATTTTGACGCTGTGATGGAAGCAAAACCAAAATGCGTTTGATGTCGCGAATAAAACCCATATCGAGCATGCGATCGGCTTCATCTAACACTAGGATTTCAACTTTTTTCAGATCAACAGCGCCTTGTTGCAGCAGATCGAGTAAGCGACCTGGGGTGGCAACAAGAATATCAACGCCGCGCTCGAGTCGCTGAATCTGAGGATTGATATTCACGCCACCAAAAATAACAGCTGAAGAAAGTTTGACGTACTTACCGTAGGTTCGAACGCTTTCTTCAACTTGCGCTGCGAGTTCACGCGTTGGTGTGAGTACAAGTGCGCGCACTTGACGCGGTGCTGCTCGCTGGCCGCTTAACAAGCGTTCCAGCATGGGCAATGTAAATCCGGCTGTTTTGCCAGTGCCTGTTTGGGCACCCGCGAGTAAATCACCACCTTTGAGAACGGCTGGAATAGCCTGAGCTTGGATAGGAGTGGGTTGGGTATAACCGTTTTCCGTGACGGCGCGCACGATGGCTTCGGACAAGCCGAGTTCAGCAAATGACATATATAGGGATAAAAATCGACCCGCCGCCGCTTCAGGGCGCCAGTCACAGGCCAGAGGGGATGAATCAGGAGAGGCAGTAAGAAGACTGGAACAATTACTGCAGAACCCGAAGTGTAACAGAGCTGCTTCGAGTCCGATTAATTAGATTGTGATGATCTTCAGGCGAAGGGTGATAGCACGTTCAACATTTGCGAAAAGATTTTCGGTGAACCGGCAATGACATCGCCTTTGTACAGATAGTCGGCTTCGCCGTGGAAATCAGCGACGATACCGCCAGCCTCGGTAATAAGTAGAGTTCCGGCAGCGATGTCCCATGGTTTGAGATTTTTTTCGAAAAAGCCATCTAACCTGCCTGCGGCAACGTACGCTAAATCTAGTGCGGCTGCACCAGGGCGACGAAGCCCTGCTGATTTTTGCGTCATTAGATGAAACATTTTGACGTACTCATCGAGTCCCGACAAATCGCTATAGGGAAATCCGGTGCCGATCAGTGCATCGGCGAGTTTGTCGCGTTTAGTGACGCGTATGCGTTTGTCATTTAAAAATGCACCCGCACCTTTACTGGCTGTGAAGAGTTCGTTGCGCGTGGGGTCATAAACAACGGCTTGGGTAATCTGGCCGCGGTGCTGCAAGCCGATCGAGACAGCGTATTGAGGAAAACCATGAATAAAGTTGGTGGTGCCGTCTAAAGGATCGATGATCCAAACATACTCACTGTCTTTGTGCAGATTGGCTGATGCGCCGGATTCTTCGGCGAGGATGGCATGATCCGGATAGGCTTGCCGCAGCACGTCGACGATGGCTTGCTCAGCCGCTTGGTCGACTTCGGTCACAAAATCGTTGTGCCCTTTGTGAGTCACGCGTAATTGCTCGACCTCGAATGAGGCGCGTGTGATGACTGAGGCGGCACGACGAGCGGCTTTCACCGCAATATTGATCATGGGATGCATGAGCGTTCCGTTAAAATCCGGTCTTGATCGTCGCGTCAGATAGTCTGAGGCGACAGCAATGAGTTAAATGAACAATGCAGCCATCGGAGATTCGCTGTGGCCACGCAAGTTCGCTATTCTAAATGAATCAGACCTCGAATTCTTTTCCAATGTCCCTGCCATTAGCCCAGCGCTTGCGCTTTGTGCTGGTCGATACCAGTCATCCTGGCAATGTCGGCGCGACTGCACGTGCTATGAAAACGATGGGGTTTTCCGAGCTAGTTCTAGTTAATCCTCGCTATCCAGATGTGCTATCGCATGAGGATGCGATCGCTTTTTCTAGCGGTGCTACCGAGGTCTTGTTAAAGGCACGAATCGTCAATTCATTGGAAGAAGCGCTGGAAGGATGTAATTTTTGCGTTGCTTTGTCGGCGCGAGTGCGGGAATTTTCGCCGCCTCGCTATGAGCCTAGGTCGCTGGCCAGCCATCTGCAATCGACTAATAGTTTGCGCGCGGCGGTCGTGTTTGGCAGCGAGCGCTATGGTTTATCGAATGAGCAGGTCGAAAAATGTCAGGCGATTGTCTCGATACCCACGGACGCCGAGTATGGTTCGTTGAACTTGGCGCAAGCGGTGCAGATTGTGGCCTATGAGTGCAGGATGTCAGGGCTGGCAAGCCCTATCGAAGCTGGCAGTTTGGATCAGAGTGGTTTTACGGGAGAGCTGGCTACGAACGAACAAATTGAAGGCATGTTCGTGCATCTGGAACAAGCACTGATTGAGATAGAGTTTCTTGATCAGCAGAACCCGAAGAAATTAATGTCACGTCTGCGCCGTCTTTTTGCGCGCACCTCGCTGGAGACGGAGGAAGTGAATATTTTGCGTGGCATCGCGAATCAACTACTTCATCACAGAAAAACACGAAACAAGAAATAATCTTCGTGATGGATTTGCGAGTCTACGTCGCAGGCTTAGCCCCAGGCACGCAGCAATCCCACTGCTAATCCTTCGAGGGCAAATTCGTGGCTGCCTGGCTCAACGCGGATAACATCAAAGTCAGGGTTTTCTGGCAGTAGTTCAATCGATGAACCATTGCGACGGAAGCGTTTAACGGTGACATCATCATCCAACCGTGCCACCACAATTTGGCCATCACGTGCGCTATCGGTCTTTTTTACTGCTAACAAATCGCCATCCAAAATGCCGGCGTCGCGCATCGACATACCACGCACTTTGAGTAAGTAATCGGGTTTGGCAGTAAACAATGAAGGATCAACTTGATAGGTGGCGGAGACATGCTCTTCGGCCAAAATTGGTGAACCTGCAGCGACTCTACCAATCAGTGGAAGTGAAAGTTGCATCAGGCCGGGGTGGGGTAAAACCATTTGCGGGATGCCGGGGCGACGAATTTTTTTGCCATCAGCCGGTCTATCCAGCAGTCGAATCCCGCGTGAGGTACCGGGAGAGATCTCAATCGCTCCTTTGCGGGCTAAGGCTTGTAAATGCTCTTCGGCAGCGTTAGCAGAACGGAAACCCAGTTCGGTGGCTATTTCAGCGCGGGTTGGAGGAAATCCGGTTTTTTCAATGGCATCACGGATGAGTCCCAGAATCTCTTCTTGGCGCGCAGTCAGCTTAATCATGATGGGAATCCCTCTTAGGCCTGTTTTTATAAACAGGCTGTAGTTTTATACAGCATTTAGTAAAAAGCAAGAACTTTTTAGCTCCTCTCTCCTTGGAACCGTCCTCATCGATGCGGCTTAAGTCTCTGAAGACATTGAGTTTTTGCTCTTAACCTAGTATGATCGCGGGTTTTCCTCTTCCCACACTCGTCCTGACGCCGAGGTGGGCGATTCTATAATCCGACCTTAAGGAGAAATGATGCGTCACTATGAAATAGTTTTTATTGTCCATCCGGATCAAAGCGAGCAAGTACCTGCGATGATCGAACGCTACAAAGGACTTGTTGCCGGCCGCGGCGGCAAGATTCATCGCATTGAAGATTGGGGCCGTCGCCAGATGGCTTACATGATTCAGAAACTTGCGAAAGCTCACTACGTTTGCATGAACATTGAGTGCGATGGCGAAACGCTCGCTGAAATCGAAACCGGTTTCAAATTCAATGATGCAGTGCTGCGCCACTTAACAGTCCGTATGAAAAAAGCCGAGACTGCACCGTCGCCAATTATGAAGAGCGTTCAACGCGAAGATGCTGCTAAGACTTCACGTTCCGACGTTCAGGCGGCCTAACCGGCACATACGAGATTGACAGAGCGAGGTGAGAACAGATTTCAGTGCGTAGCAATCCTGGCCGAGCGTGATGTTGTACGCTACAGCCCTGCCGGTATACCGATCGTTTCAGCAAAATTGATACACGAATCGGAGCAAGTCGAAGCAGGTATCAGTAGGCGAGTTGAATTTGAAGTGGCAGCCTTGGCTGCGGGACAAATAGCTCAACAACTGGCACAGGAAAAGTTAGGCAGTGAGTTTCGGTTTACCGGGTTTTTAGCCCGAAAAAACCGTAACAGTCGAAGTCTGATATTTCATCTCACCGCATTACAAAACATTGAGTAAATAAAGATTCAGGAGCCGACCATGGCATTTGGTAAAAAATTCGACAAGAGCAAGTTAAAAGAAAAACGCAAACAACAAAATCCACTGTTTAAGCGTAAAAAATTCTGCCGCTTCACAGTGGCAAATGTTGAACAAGTTGATTACAAAGATGTAGATACTCTGAAAGACTTTGTTCAGGAAAATGGCAAGATCATGCCCGCACGCCTAACTGGCACACGCGCGCATTATCAGCGTCAGGTGGATACAGCCATCAAACGTGCGCGTTACTTGGCACTGTTGCCGTATACCGATCTGCACAACGCTTAATCGCTGCGTCCTAGCAAAGATATCTGGAGAAAAAACATGCAAGTAATTTTGATGGAAAAAGTAGCTAATCTCGGCGATCTTGGCGCCGTGGTTCGCGTTAAAGATGGCTACGCACGTAATTTTTTGATTCCACAACGTATGGCTCGCCGTGCAACGGCAGAGGCTATTGCTGAGTTTGAAGCAAAGCGTGCCGAGTTAGAAAAAATCGCTGCAGCGAAATTAGCTACGGCGAAATCACAAGGTGAAAAACTGTCTGGTTTGACGGTTCAAATCACCCAAAAATCGGGCGTTGATGGTCGTTTGTTTGGTTCAGTTACCAATCACGACATTGCAGATGCTTTAGGCAAGCAAGGCTTTACCGTAGATAAATCGCAAATCCGTATGCCTACAGGTCCATTGAAGACCACTGGTGAGCACGCATTGGCTGTTGCTCTTCACACGGACGTGATTGCAGAAGTGAAAATCAATATTGTTGGCGATCAGTCCTAATCTGAAGACCACGTTATTGATTTTAAAAATAGCCGGGTTATCCCGGCTATTTTTTTGCTCCTTTTGCGCTCCTAAAAATAACCAGCGTGTAAATCCAAAAATCACGATGCGTATCGTTTAATTAGTAAAAGCCACACAGATAATTAGCCAATGCAGAAACCTTGGTTTTAGATTTTTGCCCGAGAGCGAGCAGGTATAATCGAGTCTATGAACGAACGATCCGATCCGCAGGTAGATTCACTACGAATCCCTCCTCATTCCATTGAGGCGGAGCAGTCTGTTTTGGGCGGTTTACTGCTAGATAATTCAGCGTGGGACAAAATTGCCGATTTTGTTAGTCCCGAAGATTTCTATCGGTACGACCATCGCCTGATTTTTCAACATATTGCCAGATTGATTAGCGGCTCACGTCCCGCTGATGTCATCACCGTTTTTGAATCGCTTTCTTCGGCTAACAAAGCTGAGGAAGTCGGTGGCTTATCGTATTTAAATGCGCTTGCACAAAACACTCCCTCAGCTGCCAACATTCGTCGCTATGCCGAAATAGTTCGTGATCGCGGCATTTTGCGTAAGTTGATTTCTGTATCTGATGAAATTTCTGGTTCTGCGTTTAATCCGCAGGGCAAAGAAGTTAAGCAAATGCTGGATGAAGCTGAATCCAAAATTTTTGCGATCGCAGAAGAAGGCTCGCGCGGCACTCAGGGATTTCAAGAAATTCAACCGTTGCTCACGCAAGTGGTTGAACGCATCGATGAGCTCTATAACCGTGAAAACCCCAACGACATTACTGGCGTACCTACAGGATTTGTTGATCTCGATCGAATGACATCGGGTTTGCAGCCAGGTGATTTGATCATCGTGGCGGGTCGTCCTTCGATGGGTAAAACAGCGTTTTCGGTCAACATTGGCGAGCATGTATCCACCGATAGTGGTTTGCCGGTCGCTATTTTTTCGATGGAGATGGGTGGTTCGCAGTTAGCTATGCGTATGCTGGGTTCTGTGGGTCGTCTTGATCAACATCGTTTGCGAACAGGTCGCTTGAATGATGAAGATTGGCCGCGTTTGACGCACGCGATTCAGAAAATGAATGATGCGCAAATTTTTATCGATGAAACGCCAGCGTTGTCATCAATTGAATTGCGTGCACGCTCACGTCGACTGGCACGGCAATGTGGAAAATTAGGTTTGATTATTGTTGATTACCTTCAGCTCATGTCAGCCAATTCGCCGGGTGAAAATAGGGCGACAGAAATTTCTGAAATTTCGCGAAATTTAAAAGGCTTGGCAAAAGAATTGAATTGCCCAGTGATCGCTTTATCGCAGCTGAATCGTTCATTGGAGCAGCGCCCGAATAAACGTCCAGTGATGTCGGATCTGCGAGAGTCGGGCGCGATTGAGCAAGACGCCGACTTAATTCTCTTTATTTATCGCGATGAAGTGTACAACCCAGACTCGCCTGAAAAAGGTATGGCTGAGATCATTATTGGTAAGCAGCGTAATGGTCCTATCGGCAGTGTTCGCATGACCTTTTTAGGCCAATACACAAAATTTGAAAACTACACAGGCAGCGCACCTGTGTATGGCTCAGAATAATTTCTACATAAATATTTCCAAAACGTAGGAGCCTATATGTTTGGACGTCTAATGCCCACGGAGGGCAAGTTCTTTGAATTTTTCATTCAGCATGGTGAGCTATGTGTAAAAGGTAGTAAAGAGCTTGTTTCTTTAATGACTAACTTTGATGACCTCGAGCATCGTGTGCATGCAATTGAAACCATAGAGAAGCAAGCCGACAAAGTCACTCATGCAGCGCTTGAATTGCTACACGCGACGTTCATCACACCACTTAATCGTGAAGATATTCACCAGCTAATAAATCGCATGGATGACATCATTGATCTGATGGAAGATGTTGCACAGACTATTTCACTCTATGACATCAAAGCCATTACACCTGAGGCTAAGCGTTTAGCTGAACTGTGTCAGTCATGTTGTGAAAAAGTACTGACTTGCGTTTCGCTGTTACACAACATGGATAATGCGCGCGACATGTTAGCTATCTGTGCTGAAATTGACCGTTTAGAATCAGATGCAGACCACGTCATGCGCGCTGCGATGTCTAAACTTTTTCGCGAAGAAGGCGATGTCCGCAATTTGATCAAGCTGAAGGCAATTTACGAAATTTTAGAAACGGTAACCGATCGTTGCGAAGATGTTGCCAATATCATTGAAGGCATCATTGTTGAAAATGCCTAAATCACTATTAAACACTCAGCGATACTGACGCATGCAAACGTTGAACATTAGTATTTACGTACTTGGTTTTTTGATTATTCTGGCCTTGCTATTCGATTTCATGAATGGCTTTCATGATGCTGCGAATTCGATTGCTACCGTTGTATCGACGGGGGTGTTAAAGCCCTCTCAAGCTGTGATGATGGCAGCATTTTTTAATGTTTTCGCGATAGCCGTATTTCAACTTAACGTGGCGACCACGGTCGGTAAAGGGACTATTGAACCCATGGTAGTTGATCACTACGTGGTGTTTGGTGCACTAGTTGGCGCTATCGCGTGGAATTTTATTACCTGGTTTTATGGGATACCTTCATCGTCGTCGCATGCACTAATTGGAGGCTTGGTGGGTGCCGCCGTCGCAAAGTCGGGTACGGATGCGCTTATCTCGGCCGGCCTTATCAAGATCATTGCCTTTATAGTCTTGTCACCGTTATTAGGGTTTTTTTTCGGGGCATTGATGATGTTGATTGTCGCTTGGGTGTTTGTGGGTAGCACGCCACAACACGTCGATAAGTGGTTTAGACGAATGCAACTGATATCCGCTTCTATGTACAGTTTGGGTCACGGTGGAAACGATGCACAAAAAACCATGGGCATTATCTGGATGTTGTTGATTGCGTCCGGCGCTGCGGCTGCCAGTGATCCATTACCCACATGGGTCATCGTGAGCTGTTATCTAGCCATTGGTATGGGTACCTTGTTTGGCGGTTGGCGTATCGTGAAAACGATGGGGCAAAAAATTACTAAGCTAAAGCCTGTGGGTGGTTTCTGTGCTGAGACGGGTGGAGCAATTACCTTGTTTTTGGCAACGTCCCTAGGTATTCCCGTGTCGACCA
>JACCEE010194978.1_pt1 | contig 12723 bp, 6 predicted proteins | sample 7449931 | NCBI WGS metagenome assembly JACCEE01 (sample SAMN15323457, study PRJNA562643) | freshwater metagenome | isolation source: river surface water | place: USA:Blue River Watershed | collected 2017-08-19 | reverse complement strand
TCATCAGGTGAAGCATATTGTCAATCTTTCGCGCATTGAGGAAGATAAATACGTGTGGCTCGACCGGTTTACTATTCGCAACCTCGAATTGTTTTCGTCGATCAACGAAGGAGCCAAAACGCTGGTGCAGGTGATCGATAAAACCATTTCACCCATGGGGGCACGTTTGCTGAAACGGTGGATTGCTCTGCCATTAAAGGAAATTGCAGCCATCAACAATCGGTTGAATGTGGTTGAATATTTGGTGAACGATGCCAGCCTGAAAGAAAATCTGGAAGAACATATCCGGCAAGTGGGCGATTTGGAACGCATTATTTCGAAAGTTGCGGTTATCCGCATTAACCCGCGCGAAGTGGTACAATTGAAAAATGCACTTCGGGCCATTGCTCCCGTAAAGGAAATTTGTGCGCAAACCGATAATCCAAATCTGAAACGATTTGCCGAGCAACTTAACCCGTGCGAAACGATTCGCGAACGAATTGAAAAGGAAATTCATCCCGATCCGCCAACATTGGTAAACAAAGGACATGTTATTGCTTCAGGAGTAAATGCTGAACTTGATGAGTTGCGCAGCCTGGCTTTCTCCGGGAAAGATTACCTGGCACAGATGCAGGAGCGCGAGGCTGAACGCACCGGAATTTCAAGCCTCAAAATTGCGTTCAACAATGTGTTTGGCTACTACATCGAAGTTCGGAATACACACAAAGATAAAGTTCCGCCGGAGTGGATTCGTAAGCAAACACTCGTTGGTGCCGAACGATACATTACCGAAGAATTGAAGGAATACGAATCGAAAATTCTGGGTGCTGAGGAAAAGATTCTTTCGATTGAGATGCGATTGTTCAACGAATTGGTGGTGGCGTTGTCCGATTATATTCAGGCTATCCAGTTGAATGCGGCCATTATTGCCCAGCTCGATTGTTTGCTTTCGTTTGCCACAACAGCTATCGATTATAATTATTCACGCCCCGAAATCAATGATTCGAAGGATATAATTATCAAGGAAGGACGCCATCCGGTGATCGAACATCAGTTGCCGCTGGGTGAGTCTTATATTTCAAATGATGTCTGTTTAAATCAAAGCGATCAGCAGGTAATTATCATTACCGGGCCTAATATGGCTGGTAAATCAGCATTGTTGCGGCAAACGGCCTTGATTGTGCTGATGGCGCAAATTGGGAGTTTCGTTCCGGCCGAAGGTGCTCAAATTGGCTATGTCGATAAGATATTTACCAGGGTGGGGGCTTCGGATAATATTTCACTGGGCGAATCGACATTCATGGTCGAGATGAACGAAGCGGCCAGTATTTTGAATAATATTTCGGACCGAAGCCTGATTTTGCTCGATGAGCTTGGTCGCGGAACTTCGACTTACGACGGTATTTCCATCGCCTGGTCGATTGTGGAATATATTCATGAACATCCGAAAGCGAAAGCAAAAACCATGTTTGCTACCCATTATCACGAACTGAACGAGATGGAAAAATCATTTGGTCGGGTGAAAAACTTCAATGTGACGGTAAAGGAAGTGGGCAATAAAGTGATATTCCTGCGTAAATTGGTGTCAGGCGGAAGCAACCACAGTTTCGGGATTCATGTGGCTCGAATGGCCGGAATGCCGCCATCAGTGGTCCGTCGCGCCGACGAAATCCTCGTTCAGTTGGAAGATACCCACCGAAAAGAGGGTCTATCGAAGCCTTTGGAAGGAATGGCAGAAAAAAGAGAAGGTTTCCAGATGAGTATTTTTCAGTTGGACGATCCTGTGTTGAAACAAATTCGCGATGAAATTAAGAATCTGGACATCAATCAGCTTACGCCGCTGGAAGCATTAAATAAACTAAATGAAATCAAAAAGATTACCGGACTGGATAGGCCTTTTAAAAAATAAAGACTTGAAAAATGCCTAAAGTTTTTTGTCAATATTTGGAGAAAGAAAAAATAGGTATATATTTGCATCGCTGTTTTCAAAAGCACTAAACAGTACGTTCAAACCAGAAAATACTGCAATTTCCACCAGATTGCGGGACATGTTGAAAATGGCGTCAAATGTGTTCAGAATGAAAATTCAGAACCAATAATTGCGAGAATAGCTCAGTTGGTAGAGCATAACCTTGCCAAGGTTAGGGTCGCGAGTTCGAGTCTCGTTTCTCGCTCTTTTAAGGAGGCCCGGATGGTGGAATCGGTAGACACGCAGGACTTAAAATCCTGTGGCCATTAGGCTGTGCGGGTTCAAGTCCCGCTCCGGGTACTTTTAAAAAATCTGGTTCAAAACATTCTGCGAGAATAGCTCAGTTGGTAGAGCATAACCTTGCCAAGGTTAGGGTCGCGAGTTCGAGTCTCGTTTCTCGCTCAGAATTAGAAAGCACTTCGTGAAAACGGGGTGCTTTTTTTAGCTTCGGATATATGGACTCTGGAAATTGGTATGTTTATGTGCTTCAGAGTATTGATGGGCTTCATCAATATGTTGGAATGTCAGCTGATCCGGAACGTCGGTTAAAAGAACACAATGCCGGACAAAGTCGGTTTACAAAAAGCTTTCGTCCCTGGAAGATTGTATATATTGAAACGGTCGGCAACCGAGAAGAAGCACGGGAGCTGGAAAAATATTATAAATCTGCAGCTGGCAGAAGAAAGATTAAGATGATATTGGATAATTATTCTGGAGCATAACCTTGCCAAGGCTAGGGTCGCGAGTTCCCCGCCTGACTGAGTCATTCGGGCAGGGAGTCTCGTTTCTCGCTCAGAATTAGAAAGCACTTCGTGAAAACGGGGTGCTTTTTTGTTTTCGCGCTGGAGCGGTTTTCGGCTTCAAACTTTCGGATCAATTTCATATAAATCAGAGAAAATCCTTCTTTTTTACATTTTGTGAGGTGCAACTCTGCTCATTTCTGTGAGAGATAACAGCAAATCTGTTTTGTTTTTTTTGTTAATTGTTTTATTTTGAGTTAAACTTGTATTGTTCGGGTAATGTGTGATTTATAAAGCAAATGTTTTAATTCATTTATTTTTGTTTGTTAAATCTTAAAAACGAAATATTTAAATGTTGGAAGCAAAGTTTATTCATTACGATTTGAAATTAGTAGAGCCATCCTTCGACTCAACACTTACAGATCTAATCATTGAATTAGATCACCTGAGACGTAAATTGCTTACAGGCACTACTCGGCCTAAAGTATTTTTTCAGTTGAAACATATCTTTCATTTGTTGGAGAGTATTGGATCAGCAAGAATCGAAGGGAACAATACAACAATTGCAGAGTACATTGAGACAAAATTATTAGAAACACAGTCAGTTCCGCCAAGTATAAGAGAAATTCAAAATATTGAAAAAGCAATGGCTTTTATTGAAGAAACCATTAAAGATTATCCGATAAACCGTGCTTTTGTAAGTGAGTTGCATAAACTGATTGTTGATGGATTGCAGATTCCCCCTAACGGAGAAGGCGACCATACTCCGGGAGAATTTCGAAAGACAAATCTTAAAATCAACAAATCAAGTCATCAACCTCCTGACTGGTTGAGAGTAGATGAGTATATGACTGAATTGTTTGAATTTATTAGCAGGGAAGATAGTCCAAAATATGATTTACTGAAGGCTGCAATTGCACATCATCGTTTTGTTTGGATTCACCCTTTTGGAAATGGCAACGGGAGGACGGTTCGGTTATTTACTTATGCAATGCTTGTCAAAACAGGATTTAATGTGAATGTTGGGAGGATAATAAATCCAACCGCTGTTTTTTGTAGTAATCGGAACGATTATTATTCACATTTGGCGGAGGCTGACAAAGGGACAAAAGAAGGTATTCTGACGTGGTCTGAGTATGTTCTGAAAGGTTTGAAAGAAGAAATTGAAAAGATAGACAAACTTACAGATTACAGTTTTTTGAGGAAAGAAATATTACTTCCAGCCATTAGTCATTCGTTGGAGCGAAAATACGTTACAGATATAGAGGCGAAAATTCTCAAAAAAGTTGTTGATAAACAGGTGGTTCAGGCAGGTGATTTGAAAGAGTTTTTTGTTGGTAAAGTTGATGCCGAGGTGTCAAGACAAATTAGAAAGTTGATAGACAGGAAACTGATTATTCCCGAGGTTGATGGAACAAGAAAGTATGTCATTCGATTTGATAACAACTACCTTTTAAGAGGCATCATCAAATCTTTGGGTGAAAAAGGGTTTCTTCCTATTCGTGATGAAGTTTAATTTTTCTGTTTTCAATTATTCGAATGTCTGCTTTAAGATTTTAGCGGGACAGTGAATGTAAATATTGACCCTTTACCGGTTTCGCTTTCAACACCGATGGTCCCTTGATGCCCTTCAATTATTTTTTTTACAATGGCTAATCCAAGACCATGGCTCGATTCTCCTCCAGTTGGGGCTGAACTTGACTTCTTGAAAGGTTGAAAAATTTCATTGATTTCATGTGCCCGAATTCCTTGTCCCTGATCGATAACCTGAGTAACCAGTTGGTCATCTTTCGTAAAGATTTTTACTCTAACGGTTGAGTTTCGCGGCGAATATTTGATTGCATTCCCAATGAGGTTATTTAAAACCTGTTCAATTTTCTCAGCATCAATCAATGCTAATTGAGGCGCTTTCTCATAGTCGACAAATAATTGTATTTCTTTATTTAGAGCCAGATATCGATTTATTTTGACGTTTTGTTCGACAAGGTTAATAAAGTCAGTCTCCGTAAGCTTCAGGTCCAGTTTGCCGGCTTCAATCTTTGAAATATCGAGCAAGTCGTTAAGCAATTGAAGCATCTTCCCACTAGCCAGATTGATGGTGGAAGCATATTCTTTAAGTTTATCACTGGCCTGTTCTTCAAGCATTTCAGCAAAACCCTGAATGACACCCAGCGGATTTCGAAGGTAGTGAGCTGCAATGCCGAGGAGTTCGTTTTTTTGCTCGTTTAGTATTTTTAGCTTATGGTTTTGTTCTTCCAGTTCTTTGGTAGTGGCATCAATGAAATATAACAGATGAGAAAGGATTCGTGTGTGTTTGTTTTCAAAAGGATCATCGGTGTATTTTTTATTTTCAGGAGGGAATAAATCAATGGTTGTACGATTTAAGTCCTTTTCGCCTTCTCTGATCCCGACAGCAACCATGGTTGAGTTTAGCAGAGCTTTCATATCTTTCCCGGCATAGAATTCTCCGAATGTATAAAATCCGGCAGTTGGAGCTATTTGGTTGAAGGGCTCAGTTTCGTATTCAACATCATGCTGCATCAGAAAGCGCCTGCAAATACAGGTGTATAAAAAAATAGCTTCGGGTTTGAAAACAGATAGTTTATTTTGAATTTGAAATGATTCATTAATAATGGATTGTGGATTTCCGTATCCAATCCTGAATGTTTCTCCTTCGCGAATGTCGGCCAGAAATTCTATCGAATCGTCTTTTTCGTTAACAAAAAAAGGAACACGGGCGATGATATGGTTGTCGCGGTTTAGTAAAAATGGAAATTCGAGTACATTATGGAAAAAACTGTCGTCGTACTTGATGTCGAGGTATTTTTTAAAGAGTGTAAAAGCTGGAATATCATCAATCTGTTTAACCGACATGCCGTCAACTTTGGTAATGGTCATCTCTTTCGAAAGCGGATGCCAGCCCAGATATGTAAACGGTTCGATATGGAGGTTTTCTCCTGAAAATGCAATTGCCACTATTCCCTGATCGTCACAGGTGTTTCCATCAAAAACCAGGGTGTTACGCATGTTTGCATAATCGGCGGCACCACCACCAAAAACCGGATAGCTTAATCCGCAGGAGGTAAAGCTGTTGAAAAATGTGGTTGAGTCGGTGCTGATCGGGTTTGAATATAGCAAAACTCCTTTTGTGTTGGTATTCAGGGATTTGATGTCGTTGAATAAAATCTTTCCGGTAATTTCCTCATCACCAGCGTTGCAATGGTATGAAAACAGATTTAAAACCACATTTTCAAAAAAGGAAATTGCAATTACCGTTGAGTCGGTGAGCAGCTTCCCATCACATATTTCTCCTACAGAAGAAGCACCGATAATATGGGCTGATGGAAGTTCTTGTTTGAGTATTTTCCCCAGCGCTGAAAACCAATCAGCCTCGTTACGTGCCGAGAAGATTTGAACTAATTGTGTGCCGGTGCCTTTTAATGGAATTAATTCCTCCGAGTTCAACAGGCCGATTAAACTCTCCGACTCTGTTAGAGTAAAATTGAAGTGCTTCATCTGGAAAGTCTTGAATTTGAATATAAAAATGCTCAATTGCCAGCATTTAACCAACACTTCATCTGATTAAATGTTCAGCCCTTGATTTTGCTGAAAGCAAGCTTGCTTTGGTCTAATATGAATTAAAAATCAGGTTTTTTTAGATGTATTTGAGCCATTTAGATTTCTGATCTGCTTTATAGGTCCAGTACCTTTTGCATGGATAATACAAAAGCACCACAACAGCAATCCAAATCAGATAGATTGCTCCTAAACACAAACCGCTTTCCACACCTTTTGGTCGGCCAAAATTTCCTGAAGCAAAATCCATTTCAGCCCACGAAACTCCTTGCGTAAAAAGAATCAGGATTAAAAGCGGGTGGATTATATACCAATGGATGAGGTAAAAGAATAGTGGAGTCTTTCCGTAAACTGAAACGAAATTAGTGAAGCGGTTTTCAATTCGCTCGGCGAAGGAGAGAATCAGGAACATCGCGCCTAAAGTGAGCAGGCTGAATATTAGCGATGGCGGGTATTTGGAAACATTGATGAATGACAGTGCTGTAAAAAGACCATTTTTTTGCGCCGACCATGGTACAGGATCGCCATAAACATTAATGAACCGGAGAACGAAGAATAGCGCGATTGAACCCAATCCTATTTTCAGGAAAATACTTTTTCGTTCTTGTTGTGGTCGGTTGAAAAGCATCCCGAAGCAAAACCCGACCAGCAGAATCCCAATCCAGGGAATAGGCGGATAACCCATTACCAATACAGTGTTCGCAGTTAAAGGAATGGCTGTGGTCGAGAACAGTGGTGTAAGAATTGTTTTCAGGATTGAGCTTTGTTCGATGGGAATTAATGGCAAAATATTGTGTGATGCAATGATGAAAAGTCCAATGCCACCGATGACTTTGGGAGACAATCGGGAGAGAAAACTCAATGCGACAAAGCCAAATCCGATGGCTGCAATGACCTGAAATAAATAAAGATGAAACCCCAAATCAAACCAGACCCCAAAGTTTACTACCGTGAATTCGAGCAGAATTAACCAAACTCCGCGTTTTAGAAGGAACTCTTTGTTTTTTTTTAAGTTGGTGGCATTTTGCAGCGATAAAAAAGCTGAAGTACCTGCCAGAAATACAAAAATGGGCGCGCAAAAGTGCGTGACAAACCGTGTTAAAAATACTGCCGCCGTAGTTTTTGATAAGTCGGTTGGAGTGATAGTAACGGAATCAACATGCATCAGGTCGCGAACATGGTCGAGCACCATAATGATCATTACTAGCCCGCGGGTAAAATCTATGCTCGAAATACGCTTCATAGGTTTAGTCCAGGTTTTATCATGGCAATTTAGCAATTATCAGGAAATAAAAAACGCCGGAAAAATCCGACGTTTTTGAGTATATATTGAAATTTAGTTTAGCACTAACTTTGGCGCACTTTACTTCCGGGATAAACTTTCAAAGCTTCTTCCAGAATTTTAAGCGAAATGGCCAAATCATCTTTTTTCAGTACGTAGGCAATACAAACTTCGTCCTTTCCAAACCGCGGTGTGGTATAAAATCCGGAAGTGGGAGCTATAAAAATGGTTTGATTTTCGTGTTCAAAAGTCCTCGGAAAACCATCTTTGTTTCCCAGGGACTTTTATTATTTAAAATATTGCTAATTTATTTGAGAACAGATTGTTGATTGAAATTTTTAATGCTCAAATTGGATAACTATTTTTTTACGAGTTTATAATACATTATAGTTTCTTTACTATTAATGCCGATCAAATACGTGCCTGCGGGCAAGTTTTGTACCGATATTGCTTCATGATTAGCAACTTTTTTTTCGCTTATTAATTTACCATTTAAACTTGATATCCTGATTGTTGTTTGGTCTTCAATGCCGATGATGTAAAATTTGTCAGTTGTTGGGTTCGGGTATATACTTATCGAATTTTGCTTTTCAGGGTCAATACCAGTTTTAATAACAACATTAATTTTAACAGTGTCACTTGTCGCAGAATAGTGTTCGGTATCGGCAGGCGAAAATAGTACGGTTAACTCTTGTAAATCGCCGGTATTCAGCACTGTTCCAGCGATAGGGTTATAAACAAATGTTCCTTCAGTATTTGCAACTGCATTTAATTGCAAATCGCTTAAGGCTGTCCCATTCACAATATCTTTCGGATTTTCCCAGGTAATTACAGGAACTGCTTTTCGAACATTGATCTGTACCGTTTTGTTGACAATCTTGTTTTTCGTCAGATCTTTGGGCGTAAACGTTACGCTTAGGTTCTGGGCCTCCCCTATATCTAATTTGGTTCCGGCAGCCGGTGTGTATTCAAATGTGCCTTCCACATTGCTTGTTGCGTTTAGTTGAAGATCATTCAGTGCTGTTCCGTAGGAAATATCTGAAGGATTGCTCCAGGTAATAACCGGATAAGATTGGGTCGTTTTGAATGAAATTTCATCACTGTAAGCTATTCCTTCAGCATTTGCTGCATAAACGCGGGCATAGTAAACCGTATTTGGTTCCAATTCGGTGAGCGAAGTATAGAAGAAGCCTATTGTTGTTGGCGTTCCTAAGTCATGTATTTTGCTGTTAAACAAGGTTGGGCTTGGACTGGTGCTCCAACAAATACCATAAGCTGTTGCATTCGGGGACCCTAAATCAGTGATACTGCATTTGCCAATAGCTGTGGTTGATTCAATATCCTTTATTTCATAAAGTATTACATTGGCAATGATTCCCTTAGTGCTAAACGATACCTGTTCTCCGTAACTAGTTCCTGCCTCGTTAATCGAATAAGCCCTCACGTAGTATTTTGTATGAGTTTCTAATCCGGTTAATGTAGCAGAGAAAGCTCCGGTGTTGGAAATACTACCTTTGTTTAACTTACTATTGTCAGTGGTTGGGTTTGGACTGGTACTCCAGCAAAAACCATAGGAAGTTGGGTTAGGTTGACCCAAATCGGTAATATTCCCGTTGGCAACTGCCGAATTAGTTGAAATACTGCTTACCGCTTGAGTCGTTACTGAAGGCAGTTTCAACGTGGTGAAAGTCATATCATCGCCATTGGTTGTTCCACTGGCATTTACTCCCACAACCTTGTAATGGTAGGTCGTACCTGCGGTTAAGCCCGAAAGTGAATAGCTTACTGAGGTTGCAGAACTGCCGGTAACAATACTTGGATCGGCAGTAACAGTCGTGCCATAGTTGGTTGTTGTTCCATACTCAAAAGTAACAGTAGTACTGGCACCCTTGGCATTAATGGTTCCATTAAGTGTAGCTCCGGAAGATGTAATACTGGTCGCTGCATTGGTGATAGCAGTTGGGGTGCCCTCATACGTAAATTGGTCAGCACTACCCGTTGCGCTTGTTCCCCCCGCAGTTGTAACTGTAATATGTATTGTTCCGGAAGTGCCTGCCGGCGAAGTAGCTGTAATCTGTGTATCTGAGTTAACCGTAAAGCTTGTCGCAGCGGTTGACCCAAATTTCACCGCAGTAGCGTTTGTAAAGTTGGTCCCGGTAATTACTACAGATGTCCCTCCTGCGATTGGCCCATTTGCAGGTGAAATGCTTGTAATGTTAGGAAGAGGTGTAAATGTTACTTTAAATTTCCCGTATTTCTGATTTGTAATTAGCAAAATGTAATAGGTTCCTGGAGTTAAAGCAGTAGTTGTTCCGTTACCTGTTGTCATGTAATTATAAGAATTTGCGTTGTAATCTGTCATAACTACAAATGCAAAATCGCCTGCTGTAATTTCATTTGATGAAGCAGATAAAGAAATTTTACCGCTTGTAAGAAGAGATACCTTATATCCTTTCGCAGGATATGAATTGGTAAAACAAGGGACATACATTGTTGGTGCCAATGTAGAAGAAGACATGTCTACATCACCCGTAGGGGCAAAAGGAAGGGTGATTTGTTCGTAAAATGATTCTGTTAGAGTAGTTGTACCAGTAGTAAATGTCTGATCCTGTCCATTCGTTGTTCCTCCGGTATTTTCGCCAACTACTCTGTAATGGTAAATTGTGTTAGCCGTTAAGCCTGTAATTGCTTTACTTACCGAAGTGGCAGAACTGCCGGTAACCGGACTTTCGTCGGCGGTAACAATAGTGCCATAGCTGGTTGTTATTCCATACTCGAAGGTAACTGTTGTGCTGCTTCCATTGGCATTCACAGATCCATTAAGTATAGCTCCGGAAGATGTAATGCTGGTAGCAGCGTTGGTGGTTGCAACAGGAGCTGAGACAGTGGGCAGTGCCGTTACTACACCCAGATTTGCAGAGTTTAGAGTATTACTTACATAGTAGCTGCCTGCACTGCCGGTATTACTGCTGCTTGAAACTACAAATGAACCGCCTGATGAAAGTGGGTTGTAAGCGATTTGTAAATCCGATTCAGTATTGCCGTTCAACTCACCGACACTATACTGGATACCCACTAAACCCGAATAGCTGCTTAGCGGACTTGCGAATGTATAAGCCTGGCTTATACTCTGGTCACTTCCATTCGTAACGGCAGTCCCCGAAAAATTAATGCTGTTGTTGGTAATCGTCACATCAGCAGAGGGGCTAAGTACAAGACCCTTGACAGAAAAAACAGTGCCGCTTTTTATAGTAAATCCACTACTGCCAACACTCAGGAGAGAGGGCTGCGGTGCGGCCCATGCCCCTGTTGCCAGCAATAGTACTGTTATTATTGTGTAAATTGTTTTTCTCATAATATAATACTTTAGAAAAGAATTATGACTTAGTTGCATATACTTTCTATGAAGCAATAGATTTGGTAGAATATGAAAAGCAATATTCTACCAAATCTCGATTGCTTACTATTAATCTAGCTTTGTCATATTAAATTGGGCTCCAATACCTGGTGCTAAATTCAAAGTTAAAGGAGTTGCAGAGTTGTTTCTAAGGGTCAAAACATCCCCGGCTGCCAAGGTAAGAATGGCTGTTCCTGAAATATGGCCAGTGGCCACTAAACAGGTTATATTTGTCGAAGCATCTACAGTTCCATTTACTGCAACAGAAACAGCACTACCAATTCCGGCAGTAATATTAATTGAATAGTCAACTTTATAGCTTCCGGCAGTATTAACTGTGATTGTCGTTGTACCTGCTGTATGATAAGTATTTGTCAATGGTCCATTGTTCGAAAATGGTACATCTGCTCCACCTACAACTGTTGCATCTGCTATTGTAGCTAATTCATATACATAACCAAAGTCTGATAATCCCGAGCCGCCTGTAGCTGGTGTACTCCATGTACCATCACCTCTTAGATAGGTAGCCGAACTGGCAGTTCCACTACCCAAGCGTGCTGTTGGCACAGTTCCGCTAGCTAAATTCGAAGCGTTTAAATTCGTTACGGCTGAGCCATTTACTGCTGGCAGTGCATCTGTTCCATTTATTAGCACTACCCAGGCTGCGCCTGTATAATAATAGAACCCGGTTATGCCATCTGTTTGATACACTATTAGCCCAGTTGCCGGATTACTGATAGCAGCCCGTTGAGTTGCAGTCATCCGAGGAGTTAATAACCCTTTGGTAGTGCTTGTGACATCAAGCATTGATGAACTATTAGGTGAAGCTATTCCTATGCCAACCTGTGCATTTACGCTTAAAGAGAAAGTGATAATTACCGCTAAAATAATTAGTAGTTTTTTCATATTGATAAATTTTAAATTGTATGGTTTATTTTATGTTGATATTTATAGTTGGTTGAAGCTCTATGTTGAACACAGTTAAGCAATGGTCAATCTCAGAAAAGTAGGGTTGAAATATGTTGGATTCTTGGTTGTGAAAAACAACTAAGTGAAAGGTTTATTTTTCCATAGAATGCTTATTAGAGTTTTTGATGGTATAGATGTCTGCAAATTACAACATAATATTTAGAAATGAAATGACTTTGCTTGATCATATTCGAAATTTAATTAAATTTTTATCGAAATGTTTTTTGAATAGTGAACCAAATTTGGAATTCGGTTGTGATTTTGGATGCAGTCTATTGATTTTGACTCGGTAAAACTTATGGAGTTGTTTTTCAGGATCAGACTGTTTGAGTTTATTCGCAAGCTTGATCCTAATTGTTGATCGACTGTTGAAAAGCCGATAAATGGCTGGGGTATAAGGCAAAAAAAGAGGCTAAACTCTTTTGAGACAGCCTCCTGTTTATTGACAGAAAAATTTTAAGTTCTTTATTCCTGGGTTGCAGCAATTGCTTGTCGTACTTTACTTCCGGGATAAACTTTCAAAGCTTCTTCCAGAATTTTAAGCGAAATGGCCAAATCATCTTTTTTCAGTACGTAGGCAATACGTACTTCGTCTTTCCCGTAGCCGGGAGTGGTGTAGAAGCCCGATGCCGGAGCCATGAAAATGGTTTGGTTTTCGTACTCGAAATCGCTCAGCAACCAGGCGCAGAAAACATCGGCATCATCGATTGGCAAACGGGCAACGGTATAAAATGCACCCATCGGGATGGGTGAATAAACGCCATTGATGCGGTTTAGCCCGTCAACCAGGTATTTCCGGCGTTCAACGTAT
>JACCEE011219621.1_pt1 | contig 12737 bp, 18 predicted proteins | sample 7449931 | NCBI WGS metagenome assembly JACCEE01 (sample SAMN15323457, study PRJNA562643) | freshwater metagenome | isolation source: river surface water | place: USA:Blue River Watershed | collected 2017-08-19 | reverse complement strand
TCAGACGACGGAAAACAATTTGAAACGTGGCAAGAAACAGTAGCTCGAGTTATCGATCACCAAGAATGGTTGTGGCAACGCGCTGCAGGTCGTGAACTAACAGATGTAGAGTATGGTGAGCTCTATGATTTGGAACAGCTTATGCTGGATCGCAAAGTGGCTATGAGTGGTCGCACACTTTGGCTTGGCGGTACAGATGTAGCTAAAACTCGTGAAGCCTCACAATTTAATTGCAGCTTTACTCACGTAGAAACTGTATATGATGTAGTAGATTGCTTATGGCTTTTACTGCAAGGTTGCGGAGTAGGATTTAAACCAATTGTTGGTACATTAAACGGATTCTCCAAACCAATTAAAAACATTCGTGTAGTGCGCTCTGTTCGCACAGATAAAGGCGGTTTAGAACACAATGTTGAAACATTCGACGAAGAAACTAAAACTTGGACAATTCAAGTAGGTGATTCAGCAGAAGCCTGGGCTAAGTCCATTGGTAAGCTACTTGCTGGTAAGTATGCTGCTGATACTCTTGTACTCGACTTTAGTCAGTTACGTCCTGCTGGTGAAAGGTTAAAAGGCTATGGCTGGATTTCAAGTGGAGATAGTGCTATATCAACTGCATATGTGGCTATTGCAAACATCCTCAATGGCCGTGCTGATAGTTTACTTACTCGGATGGATATTCTCGACATTGTTAATCATCTCGGTACCATTCTTAGTAGTCGCAGGAGCGCGGAAATTGCTTTGTTCGACTACGGACAACCAGAATGGGAAGAATTTGCCGTAGCCAAAAAAGACTGGTGGCTATATGGTAACTCACACCGTCAGCAGTCTAATAATTCATTAGTATTTAAAGAAAAGCCATTAAAAGCTGACTTGCAAAAGATTTTTGATCTGATGCTAGAAGCAGGCGGCTCAGAGCCAGGATTTATCAATGAAGTTGAAGCTTTACGCCGTGCTCCATGGTTCAAAGGTGCAAACCCTTGCGTGGAAATCTTACTCGGTAATAAATCATTCTGTAATCTTACAGAAACAGATATTGCCAAATTCAAAGGCGACACAGCAGGTTTGCACAATGCCATCAGGCTTGCAGCCCGAGCCAACTATCGTCAAACTTGTGTAAACTTGCAAGATGGTATTCTACAAGAGTCTTGGCACTTAAACAACTACTTTATGCGTTTGTGCGGAGTAGGTTTAACAGGTATTGCTAAACGTCCTGATATGACTGGTTACGACTACGAATATTTAAAACGTACTGCAACTGGTGCTGCTATTGGCATGGCCCAAGAGTTAGGCTTGCCTAGCCCTAAAAACATTACTTGTGTTAAGCCTTCAGGTACATTGTCCAAAATCATGGATACCACAGAAGGAATTCACAAACCACTAGGAAAGCATATTTTTAACAATGTACAGTTTTCAAAATTTGATCCTATTGTTGAGGTACTGCGCGCTGCTAATTATAACGTTGTTAATCACCCCACTGATGATAGTGGTGTACTTATTACATTCCCTGTTGAGTGGGCTGATGTTCCTTTCCATAAAGTTAGTGGAAAAGAAGTCAACCTCGACACAGCAATCGAACAGCTCGAAAAGTACAAACTGATCCAAACATCGTGGACACAGCAAAACACTTCAGTAACAATTAGTTACGATCCTTCAGAAGTTCCTGAGATTATTGATTGGCTGTTGGATAACTGGGATTGTTATGTAGGCGTGTCGTTCATTTATCGTACCGACCCTACTAAAACAGCTAAAGATCTAGGATATTTGTACTTGCCGCAAGAAGTTGTGGATGAGCAAACATTCCGTAACTATGTTCAACAACTAACTCCAGTTAGCTTAGAAAACGCCAACAGTTTCGATGAAATTTTGGGCGAAGATTGTTCAACTGGTGCGTGCCCTGTTAGGTAATATATGGAACCACAAAAAGACTTTGTACTAACATTAAAATTAACTGTAGAGGAAGCCAATACTTTATTGCAAGCATTACAAGAACTGCCTGCTAAAGTTTCTAATCCACTAAGTAACAAGTTAGTAAAACAAGCTCAAGAACAGTTGCCAAAAGAGCAAATTGTAGAAGAGTAATAAAAAAGCCCCTAAGTAGCAGTACTTAGGGGCTTTTTCTTTATATCCAAAAATTGTAGTTTTTGTTTGCAGTAGGCATACCAGTAGATTGATAATGTATATCACAGAATAACATAAAAGGATCTATACCAAGATTGTGGTTTAATAATTTTGTTTTTACTAATATAATTCCATCTGTTTCTATATCAGACTTATTTATTAACCCAGGGCCGCTTAAAATAGTTTCCGCTATATGGTGAGTATAAGGAGTGGAGGAGGCACCTTGAGTAACTGTAGTAGTAACTGTGGTAGGAAATGCAGCCTGAGAATATCCTTTAGCTGTTGTAGCTTCGAACTGCCAAGTAACGGTACTGCCAGCTGTAGGTGGTGTAATTACTGCCCAATGTGTATGAATATATATGTCTGTGTTTGGTGCATAATCATGCGGTATATGATATTGATGAAAGCTTTCATCCCCTATCGCAAACCTATATTTTTTAATACCACCAATAAACAAACTAAATGTAGGTTTATGTGTTTGTGAACCTTGATCAACAGTAATTCCGCTTAGCATATCGTGCCAACCAAATCTTGGATTGTCTATGTTAAGTTTTATACCGTCACCCTTACTACTAGAAATTGCTGGATTATATGAGTTATACTCTACTTCTACAATCCTTTCTTTGCCATTTAGTAGTTTTTCTATTGAAATGCCGTCCAGTCTATCTAATTCTGGTATAGGCTCGGCGGACTTTATTTCTTGAAAAGGTTGTAGCGTATAATTTGTTGTCTGTATAACGTAGGGTACTTTGCTTATATATCTATATAATGTAGAATTCATTTAATCTCCTGATAAATAGGTAGTTAACAATAAAAAACCCTTAGTATCACTACTAAGGGTTTTGTTTATGTAGGCGTATCTTCGTCGCTGTCTTCGTCGTCAACAGTGTTATCGCCGTCCATGCTATCAAGATCACTAAATATGTTAATAAGAATATCACGATATGGTTGTTCAACCATATATAGATCTATTAAATATACATCTAAGTGGTCATTTCGTAATAGCTCAGCATGGTACATAAATTGACCAAATGCTTCTAGTTCTTCTGAAATGTTTTGATTTGCATAATTTTCAATTACTTGTGCAGCTACCATTCGTGTTATTTCAGGTACAATGCCTTTTACAGTTAATTTTACTAAGTGTAAAGCTTTGCCTTCGCGTTCACGCATAATTTGATTGCGTTTAGCAGTACTCCAAGAATATCCGCCATCACCGCCCCACAAATCCCAAGCAACTCGACCTTTGCTTGGAAAACCTTCTTCTCCGCTGTTAAATCCAGTGGCTTTTTTGTCTACTTCATGTCGGCTAAAAAACGAGTACATTCGTAGCACGGTGGAAGCTGTTAGAGGATCGCGATCTTTTAATTGATTAGCACGTGCTAAACCAACAAGTGTGCCTCCAGCCCGACCTTCTTCTTTCCACTTTAGTGCACGACGAGCAGCGCTTGCCATACCTGATGTTGGTTTATATGTTTTTGCCATAATTAATCTCTATAAGCTAAAATAATTTGTTTACACATCTTGGATCTGACAATGTCATCATCCATGAATCGGACTACTTCAATATCTGGGATGCGATCTAAGCGATTGATAGCGTCACTAAGTCCACTATCAGGAATATCTGCTTGATCTACGTCGCCTGAAATAATCATTTTACAGTTTTTACCAATTCGTGATAGCAGCATTTTCATTTCTTCTCGTGTAGCATTTTGTGCTTCATCTAAAAGAACGATGCAATTATCAAAAGTTGCACCTCGCATAAAGCCCAGTGGTTTAGGCTCAATGGTTTTTGCTTTTAATGCGTACTCATAAAAGCCTTTTCCAAGACTACGAGTAAACACGTTATCAAATGGTTCTAGATAAGGAGCATACTTCTCCTCTAGTGTACCTGGTAAAAATCCTAGCCCACGTCCTGTTTCTACGTTGGGTCTAGTCAGAATAATTTTCTGAATACGTCTATGAAAGAGTTCTCCCGCTGCATATGTTGCTGCTACATACGTCTTACCTGTTCCAGCGCTCCCTACTCCAAATATGATTTGATTAGATTGAATTGCTCTTAAGTATTCCGCTTGTATAAAGTTTAGTGGTTTTACATCTGTAAATCCAAACTCTATCGGGTTGCGCTCCAATTGTACTACATTGTCGCGTCTTGCTCTTTTACCACTTGCCATAAACTTCCTTGTAAGGTTGATAAAATCGGTCTAGTAAATTATATTATACCAGACCTACACAAATCTGTCAAATATAAATTTACTTTTTCTTAACGTCTTCAACCTTTGTGGCTTCTAATTTTTTGTGTATTTTAATTGTTTTGCACTCTTGCTGAGGTTTGCCAGCTTTATCTAAAAGAGGCTTACCAGCTTTGTCTGTTTTGTCTTTACAAACCTTTTGGGTTTCTGCTTCGGCAAACGCTGTGCAAAGTGCTAAACTAGCAACAAGTGCTACAATAAATTTTTTCATTTGGTTTCCTTGGTTGATGCAAACTTTTCGCTTGCTGTAAATCCTAGACCTGCAATTACAATATACATCATAGAATCAAATAGTTTTTGATCTATTTGATACCCAAACATCATTGCTATAAAAGCTGAACCGCACAAGAAAAAAGCAAGAAAAGTAATTACTCGCTTACTGCTAATGGCAGGATCTTCTGATAACATAACTTTTAATGGACTCATTTAAAGCTCTGGGTGAGGGGCTTGAACTGGTGCAGGCTTGCCATTAATATAAGTAATATTAGTAACAGGAGCAGCACTAGTTCCGTTAAATCCAGCTGTAGTTTGAATAGGTGCTGTAAATGCGGGCTCTATTTTCATTGGATTAGCTTTAGCATAAGTATTGGAATTTTCTTGTGCTTGCTTAATCATATCCCGCTTCATTTCCATTTCTTCTTTACTACCGCCAGCTAACATAATTCCTGACAGTGTACCTGTTAAGAAAGTAGCAATTGGAATAATCATCTCAAAAAACTTTTGGTCAATTGGGCTAATAGCGTTCAATGGCTGGGTAATGAAAATAATTGAGTATAAAACTACGAATACAATACCAGTTAGTGTCAGCGCAAGACAAATGCCAATAAAGAATTTTAGGCGCGCCATTAGCTGATCTTCAGTATAAATAATTGAGTTACTTTCCACAGTTAGTTCCTTGTGTTGGAGTAGTACATTGGGCTGGTGCTACAGATGTTGTACTTGTTGATGGAGGTCCAAGGCGAGGGTCGCGCTGACCTTTAAAAATATGTTCTGGGCAAGTCCTGGTTACATCACACACAGGAGGCTTACAGAAATCTTTGTCCCAGTTAGCAGGGTCTTGGCATGGGTATCTAAAATTGTCCTTGCCGCAAAACGCTAAAGTCAGAGGTAATACAAGCAATATAATTGCCCATTTAAATAATTTTAAATCATTATGCATCTCTTATAAGCCTACTTTTCCTAATAGTAAATTAACGATTCTATTTGATAAATCGTCTGGTAAAAATTGTAATAATCCTAAGAACCACCAAGCTATACAACCATAGATAAATACTTTTAAGAACATATCAAATTGTTTTTGGTATTCATTCATCGTCCACACCTGTGAGTGGTTTGACAGAAATCTATCATTTCATTAACGCCAACAAACATCATAAATAAAACAAAAGCAGAAACTGACAATATAATAGCCATTTGATTTAATTCTGCTTCTTTTTCTTTTTCACGTTTTTCTGCTTCACGCAATTTACGCATTTCAATGGCATCGTCACGATCCATTTCTGCTTGGCGAGCTTTAATCTTATTCCAAACATCAATTTTGCCTGTTTGCATGAATAACATTTTAAGTTCTTCTTCAAATGCTCTGGCTTGTTCAAGAGCCATTTCAATTTGAAGAGCTGCACCTAAGTTTGAGCCTTTTTTGGACTTCTTTGCTTCTATTAAAGCTTTGGTAGCCGCACTTTTAGCATCAAACATTTTGCCAATCATTGGAGCAAGGGATCCTAAATCATTTGCAACTTTGCTGGCTTTTTTAACCATTGAAATAGCAGACTGTAAGCCTGCTAGTGCCGTCATCGGATCAATCATTTTTTCTTCCTCCACTCTAGGCAAACTACTTTTCTACTATATACGTCTCCCGACCATTTCCATCTTACACATTCATATTCTGGTTTAGTATACCCTAGCACGAATGTTAGTATTAGGGCGGACATTACTTGTTAGCTAAAGGATTATCTATAGCTTTTTGTATTTTTGAGTCTACTTCTGCTCGAAGTGCTCTGATTTCAGCTTGCTGCTCTTTTTGGTTTTTTACTAGTTCACGGCTAATGTCTTTGAGTGTAGCATCAACATCACGCTTAATTTCTTTCATGCCGCCATCAGTTAAGCGCTGATCAGTTTTACTGCTACGTTCTACACTTTCAACAACACTCTCTAATCTGCGAACGTCGCTTTTAAGATCGTTTTTAATATTATTTGTATACTCAGTCATTTTACTAGTATTGGCATCTAGGACTTCCATCTTTTTATAGATTTCAGTTAAATCTGGTGTAACATAATCAGCAATCTTTTTCTTCATGCCCATGTAGTCTTTGTATACTTCAAAAGTACCATACAGACCACCTAAGGCAGAACTTACAATAGTAGCTGCAACCATTAGTTTAGCTGGTGTAAATTCGTATCCGCCGATGCTAATAACAGTATCTTTTGATGCGTACTTTTTAGCTGCGGCTTCTAGCTCATCAACTTTTTTATTTAAATCTTCTGCCATACTAACTCCTATTTGTATTGCAGGTTTACTAAGTCTCGATGCTTTTGATCCGACCCTAAACCGCGTAAAACTCTAACATTGTCTACAACCGTCTGGTTCTTGTAAACTTCCTTTGGTTCATAAAAACTTGCATCACGTAATGCAAAGTTTGTGTAACTTGCATAGCCTTGTGGTATTACCATCATACGTTCTAAAGCCACTCCCGCTGCGGCTTCATTTGGCTGTGCGTTGCGATTTACTTGTTGCACAGATTGCTCTTGCTGTGTTTGATTTTGCAAGGTTGGCAAGATTATTTCTCGTAGGGGATTATTACGATCTGCAATAAATCCTGCAATTTGTTGTGGTAGTTCTGCTTCTTGTTGCTTTTGAGCTTGCGTTTCAAACAATCCTTGTGGTTGAGTACTTTGGATACTTTCCACAGTTACTGGAGCATTTAACTGCAACTGATTTGACTGTTGCTGCTGTTGTGTAGTACTAAACGTTTGTAACGCTTGTAATCCAGTACCAGTATTTTGCTGTTGTTGTATGCTTGCTGCAGCTGAGGTTCTGCTGCTAGAACTGCTTAATTGTATTCCAGTACCTGTAAAAGCTGTGTCACTCGTTACAGAAGCACTAGCAGAGGAGGCTGCGGTGGAGGTGGCTGTTGCTACGGCTTTATCGCCTGCGGCCTGTGCCTCTGCAGTAGCAGTAGCTACTGCTTGTTGCTGTATAGCTTTTTCACGATCACTATTACGCGAAATTAGATTCAGTGCAAAACTTAAGTTACCTGGTGTTGCAACAGATTTTTCCTGTGTAACGGCAACTGTGGCCGTTGTTTGAGTTTGCGCTGCTGGTTGCACTGCAACAGTGCTGGTACTAGCTGTAACTACTGGTTGTGTAACGGGTGTAGTCGTTTGTTCTGGTGCAGTTTGTGTTACTGGTGCAGTTTCTTGTGTTGCAGTTGAAGTTGCGGTTGAAGTCGCTGGCATTAGTTTTGCTAGCGCATCTAAATAACCTTTGCAAGTTGGCGAAGACAGTGGGTTTGATGCACAAGGATCAACCGAGTACTTTAGTGAGAAGCTAACATTATAAACTTCGGGGCCATAAGGACCTGCCCAACCATTGTTATCACGACCAATAAAACCATACTGCACTTGACCAATACTAGGCGCTGCTAATGGAGTTTGGAATGTGTCTGAGTAGTTAAAATTTGTCCAGTTATATTGGTAACTTAAATTCCAAGCATTACCGTATAGTAAGTTAGAAGCACCACGACCACCAGTACTGTCCCAAAAACGAACAAGCGCTGTTAACTGGTCTGTCATTCCATTGTCCCAACCATTGCCGTTCTTAGCTCTAAAACCAAAGTTATAGCCATTAACTACTAAACCCGTTGATTCTGGCAGTAGTGTGTTAACATATTGTTGCTGGTAAACATAAGTAGAGCCGTAGCTAAAGTTTAACTGATTGCCTGGGCGTACAATAGCTTGTGGTCCGCAATATCCTGAATCTCCATACGCCCAGCAAGTTAAATTATCTTGATATACTGCACCTGTCCATGTTGAACCAGTTGCAGTAGTTGTTGGAACAACAATATTACCAGTTGTATAGGTTTGACCTGGTACTAATTCCTGGCTATTAGAATAGCTTGTGCACAAGAACGCCCAACAAAGCACCAATACCAATTTTCTTAGCAGTGTCATCTATTTTCTCCACTTTGTCTAACTTAGGCAACTTATCGGGGTTTGCTTCCCATGCAGCACGAGCCTGTTCACCAATTTTGCCTTCGTAAGGGCAGGGTGTACCAGCGGCTAACATGGCATCAAACACGCGACGATCTTGACACATTGTGGCAACTGCTGCTACTTTCATGCCCATATCAAATAGTGTTTTTGAAAGTTTTAAACGCTCGCAGTTCATATCACGAGTTGTTCCGCCTCCTGAAACACCAAAAATCTGTGTTTGTACAGAGCCACTAGTGCCTGTTGAACAAAGGTCAGCGTTGCCGCCACTCATCATTGTAGGCGCTACAGCAGTTGGAGGTGGTTGAATTACACGTTGTGTAATTGTAGACTCGTTGATGTTGCGGTTGGTCATTTCACCTGAGTTAATATTTTGATTAACATTGGTGTTGGCATTTGTATTTTGATTAACATTAGTGTTTGTAGAAACCGCTGTTGAAGTGTTCTGATTAATGTTAGTCATTGAGCCTGACTGGATATTATTATTTGTAGATGTTGAAGTACTCGTATTAATATTGCGATTGGTCATATCGCCAGTATTAATGTTATTGTTAGTGTTTGTTGCAGTTGACGTATTAACATTATTGTTATTATAAGTCATTGTACCAGAGTTAATATTATTGTTGGTATTTACTGATGTACTTACATTATTATTATTGTAAGTCATTGTGCCACTATTAATATTATTGTTGGTATAAGTCATTGAACCTGAATTAACATTATTGTTATTATTGGTAACAGTTCCTGACTGGACATTGTTGTTTGTGTTGGTGCTAGTACTGGTACTTGTATTAACGTTATTATTAGTATTGGTACTATTAACTGTTGAATTACTGGTAGCAGTGCTTGTACTAGTACTATTATTTGTGGTATTAACTGTACTGGTAGAATTACTGGTAGAGTTAGTGTCTACCAGTGACTTTGAGTCGTAAGTTCCTTGGTTAATCAGGGTTTGAGCACTCGCACTCCCTGCTACTAAAATTAATAAGCCTGCTAAAACCTGTTTAACCATATTACGCTCCTAGTACATGCTTGGCATGTTCATAATGTTTTTTACGATCTTCTAATCCAATAGTACCACCATTGATACGTTTAGTTAGTGTGAGGATATCGTCTTTATCCGCCCACTGATTTAAGTTGTTTGTTTCCCAGAACCAGCATGCTGACTGAGCGGCTCCTTCAAAGCTTTCCATGTAATCTGAAGCTTCTTCGGGTGTGATTTGTAAACTAGCGGCAAACCAAAAATAGTTGTCCTTGCCAGTTAATTGAATAAGACCGCGACCACAGTAACGATAGCCGTCTCCAGACTCTTCAGGACCATTACCCATTCGGTTAGCGTATACTTTATTTGCGATTGCCTGGGGCTTGTTTGCAAACTGGGCTGCCATCTCGTCTGTTGGGAAATACTTAGGAAAAATCTTACGTAATGTGACTGCACGATAATTTAAATTCTCTTTGATTGCTGTAAATCCACCCGATTCATGAGCACACTGTGCTAAAAAAGCCGCCATACGTTGCGGAGTATTGATTTCATAATCTGGCAATAATTTAACTAGTGCATTATGCCAGTATTCAATGTACGGATTCTTAGGAATAATTTGTTTTAGTTGATCTATTCGTAATTCCATTACTTTAATCCTTCATAAATAATTTTTTGTTCACGATACCAACGTTGCCACGCCTCGAGCTTTACAGCACACATATAGTATTCTGAATAATTAACTGTAACCGTTTTTGCTACGTCAGATAGCTTGGCTTGCTCTTCAAGCTTTTTAAGGTCTGGGCAAGGCTCTTGTACTATTTTGCCTGGTGCAGCTGGAAATTTTGCTGTAACTGGAACAGTTGTGGAGCAGGCGCTTAATGCTAAGGCTAGTGCAATTACTAGTAATTTCATTTCTTTGGTGCCTCCGCTGCACGATTGTGGGCTGTTACAAACTCTTGGGGAATTACACAGTTAGTATCATACTTAACTACTTCACGATCTACATACTTAACAATATTTTGTCCACGCTCTTTTACTACTTGCGTTTTTACAATTGTTTTTTCTACAATATCAGTGTTTGTAGTTGCCGACTTAGCTTCTGCTTCAGCTACCTTAATTTCTAGCTCTTTAACCCGTGCTAACCAAGCATCGTTATTGGCAATAGCACCTATCATGTAAACACTAAACACAACTGTTAAAGCACCTGCTATTTGTACTAATTTTGCTTGTGGCAATACTCGAACAAAGTATGTAACCAAAACTGCTGCAACGCCCGCTAGTAAGGTTAAATAAAATAGCCAGTTAGGTAAAAATTTTAAAATCCACATTATTTAGGGCCTCCATAGTGATACCAGTAGTCTACCCACTGCTGCTCATACTTCAGGAAATAGTTCTTTATGTATGTAATCATGGAGTTGATCATCATTGAATCCTAATGATTTTAATACTCTTGGAGTATGTGGGTTACATTTTTGCTGCTGGCAGTAGTAATTTTGCTGTTGAGTAAAATTATATTTTTCTACCTGCTGCTCGTAGGTTAAGTTAGGTCTATGCTTAGAAATATTATCCAAGTAGTGAATCAATGATTTTTTACTTATTTCTAAGATAACTGACAGTTCGTAGTCTGTGTTAATATTACCTGCTGCAACCATGCGCGGACTAAAAATATTACGAGCCCAATCTGGCAACTCTCGTGGCTTTGACCATTCTGTGGGTTCTACAAATTCTTCAAACCACTTGCATAGTGGGTGTTCTGGATCGCCAGTTGGTGAAAAGTCTAAGAACGCTCCAGTAATTTTATTTGTGCCCGCAACAATATCAAACCCATATATAGGTGCTGCATCAAATACTTTTGGAAATACACACAGGTGCATCATCCACAATTTTTTAGACTCTGATACATCAATTACGTCTAAATTGGCACGGCGCACATAACAACTAGTAAAATTCTTAGTGTACCATTCTGAGGTGTTTTCACTGGGCGAAATAAAAGCCCGTGCCTCAAGAATTGCTTCCAATTCTTTGGCATGAGCTTTTAGTTTATTGAATATTGTACTCATTGGCTAACTCAGTAAATAGTTCTATAGCAAATGCAAAACATTCGTTTGCCTCTGCAGCCATGGATACGTTTAGTTTTTGTCGTAGGGCAGTAATCAACTCGCTGCGATTATCAAAGTCGTACATAGTGGCATCACCAGGAACAACCTTTTTAATCATTTGACCACCATACAAGTCGCCCATATGACGAACATATAAGTGAGCCAAGATTTGATCTGCACTTAAATTTCTGTTGATGATGTAATTGATATATTTTACTGTACTAGGGTACAAGTTTGTTTTACATTTTGGTAAATTATCAAAATCATCGCCGATTTTCAGGGTTCGCTGTATTCCATTTAAGCCGTCTAAAAGGCCTTTTCTTTGAGCCGCTGCTTCAAGGGAATAATAAATCGCTTGCTGATTATATAAAAAATCAGCATAGATAGCTTCAGAAATCTTACCACTTAATAATAGCTTGGTAAAAGGGTGAGCTTCTGCAAGCACGTGGTTATCATGGGTTAATTCTTTTAGTGTGGTCATAAACTCGGTTTGTTTTTGTCATATCAGCACAAGTATACTTTTGGTAACTTGCGGTTAACTGTTCAGGCATTGGTATTGTTTCAATGGGAACACCAAAACTTTCAGCAACTTCTAAAAAGCTTTTAGTAGTTCCTGTACCAACATTAAATATACCTGATTCTTTGCTGTTTAAAAAAGCCAGATGAGTAGCAACTACTTGCTCAACTGGTACAAAATCTCTTAAGTATTGGTCGCTGTTTTCAAATACTTTTATCTTATTGGTTTCACGAGCTTGTTTACCAAACTGGTGATAAGGGCTAGCTTGCGAACCTTTGTGATCTTCACCAGGTCCGTACACATTAAAGTAGCGAAAGCCTTGTACTACGTTGCCGCCTTGATGCTGTTGATGATATCGTTCAAACAAATACTTTGACCAAGCATAGGCATTTCGTGGATCTACAGGAGCAGTTTCACAAAAATCTGATCCTAAACCGTATACGCTGGCCGAACTGGAATACTGTAAGTTTACACCATAATTTTTACAAGCATCGAATACCTGTCGACTAAAGTCGTAGTTTTGGCGCATAACCTTATCAACGTCACGCTCAGTGGTTGAG
>JACCEE010852650.1_pt1 | contig 12737 bp, 8 predicted proteins | sample 7449931 | NCBI WGS metagenome assembly JACCEE01 (sample SAMN15323457, study PRJNA562643) | freshwater metagenome | isolation source: river surface water | place: USA:Blue River Watershed | collected 2017-08-19 | reverse complement strand
CTTTATATGAAAAGACTGACATCTCGACCGGCATATTAAACTCTTTCTTAATTTCCTCCCACGATTTTCCGCTATTTTTGGCAAGCCAGTAGCGGCGGGTTTGTTTTATCGACTGATCCATGATTCGCTCAACTTCTTCAGTCGGTAAATCATTCGAAAATGGTTTATTTTTTAAAGTCCGTAAATGTTTTTTGAAGGAAGGCTGCAAATTCTCTCTCAGGTGATAAGTTAAAGCTTCTTCGGCGTAACGTTGCATCCGAGAATCGATAGTGGTTACGATTCTCAAACCATCGCGGTATAAGTTATAAGTCGAACCATCTACTTTTTTGTTCTTCTTACACCATCCGTATAAGGGATTTGTTTCCCAATCAATCGAATCTTCCCTGAATTTCTCACCTTGCCATGAAGCATATTCCGATCGGTTTGGTTTATCCGAATTCATAGCAACACGCAAATACTCTCTGAAATAGGGCGCCAGCCCGGTTTTGAAGTCTACCTTGTGATAATCCAATCCCAATGGTTGAGCCATGGCTAAATCGCGTTCCTGTTTCGAGATATACCCGTATTTTCTCATTTGTTCAAGAACAACATTCCGGCGCTGTAAGGTGAGTTCGGGTCGGCGAACCGGATTATACAACGATGAATTCTTGGCCATCCCAATCAACAATGCCGACTGCTCAAGTGTAAGTTTATCAGGAGTAGTATTAAAATATACTGCGGCCGCCGACTTAATACCAACTGCCAGATTCAGGAAGTCGTATTTATTAAGGTACATGGCCAGGATTTCTTCTTTGGTATAACTTTTTTCAAGCTTTACCGCGATTACCCATTCTTTAAATTTTCGAAAAATGAGTTGAATTTTATTGTCGAGGTTGTCGCGCGGAAAAAGCATTTTTGCCAACTGCTGACTAATGGTACTTCCTCCACCCGAATTTGAATCGGCAGTGAGAATACCTTTCACAACACGAACCAGTCCACGTAGATCGATTCCGGAATGGCTGTAATACCTGACATCTTCAGTGGCAACAAGGGCTTTAACCAATATCGGACTAAGTTCTTCGTAACTCACATAACTTCTGTTTTCTTTAAAATATTTGCCCAAAACTACCCCATCGGATGAAACAACTTCGGATGCAAGCAAGCTTTCCGGATTTTCAAGATCCTCGAATGAAGGCATAAATCCAAGCCATCCCTGAGCAATCATAAAAAACATCAGAAATACGGCAATTACGCCAAATCCATAAACAAACCAGAATAACCTGATCCACTTTTTATAGAATGAAATATCTCTTCCCATGCAGAATTGATTTCGTGTTGAGCCGACAAAGATAATGAAACCCTGATGAATTTATGGGGCAAAAAGCATTGTGAAATATGTAGCAAAGATTCTAATTTGTTGAATAATATTATTCAGACTAATGCTTATACAATACGCTCGTATTACACTATGAAATAAACACTTAAGGAGAACTGAAAAGCAACACAATTGGCATCGCATTTTATGCTATACATCAGCTTTTCGAACTGGTATAAAACATTAAATAAATCATTTTCAATAAAATATGCTTCAAAAATTTATTGGATTATATTTTGAACTTAGCGATTCCTTTTCTTTAATTTGCACAAAATTTTAAAAACCGAACGAAAAACAATTCAATACATGCACGAAAATCTTGTTATTGTTGAGTCACCTGCTAAAGCAAAAACGATAGAAAAATTCTTGGGTAAAGATTTTTTTGTCACCTCGAGCATGGGGCATATCAGGGACCTCGAAAAAAAAGATTTTGGAATTGACATTCAAAATAATTTCACTCCCAAATACGAAATCACCTCTGACAAAAAGAAATTAGTTACCGATCTGAAGAAACTGGCCAAGGAAGCATCAACCATCTGGTTAGCATCCGACGAGGACCGTGAGGGAGAAGCCATTTCGTGGCATTTGATGGAAACACTTAACCTGGATCCAAAGAAAACCAAACGAATTGTATTTCATGAAATTACCAAAGAAGCAATTTTACATGCCATACAAAATCCACGGCCAATCGATTTAAACCTGGTAAATGCGCAGCAGGCACGTCGTGTCCTCGACCGTATTGTTGGTTTTGAAGTTTCGCCGGTACTTTGGAAAAAAGTAAAGCCATCGCTGTCAGCCGGAAGGGTGCAGTCGGTTGCTGTTCGGTTAATTGTTGAGCGTGAACGTGAAATCATGAATTTCAATACTACCTCGGCATTTAAGGTAACAACAAATTTTTTGGTTCCCGAGAAAGATGGGAAAATCGTTGAATTAAAAGCTGAACTTAACCGCCGCTTTGATACAAAGGAAGAGGCTTATTCGTTCCTCGAAAAATGTAAAGATGCCGAATTTCAGATCGACGATGTTGTAAAAAAACCATCACGTCGCTCTCCAGCCCCGCCTTTTACAACTTCAACGTTACAACAGGAAGCAAGCCGAAAATTAGGTTTTTCGGTGTCGCAAACCATGAGTGTTGCTCAAAAGTTGTATGAATCGGGAAAGATTACTTATATGCGTACCGATTCGGTTAACCTTTCCGGACTTGCCATAAATGCAGCCAAACAGGTTATTATTCAAACCATGGGCGAAAAATACCATCAGGTACGTCAATACAAAACAAAGTCGAAAGGTGCCCAGGAAGCCCACGAAGCAATTCGTCCAGCTTACATGGATCAGGAAGAGATTTCAGGTACCAGTCAGGAAAAAAGATTGTACGAACTGATCTGGAAACGTACCGTAGCTTCGCAAATGAGTGAAGCCGAACTCGAGAAAACTACAGTTACTATTGATATTTCAACCGTTCCGGAGAAATTTATAGCAACCGGCGAAGTTCTGATCTTCGACGGGTTCCTGCGAGTTTACATCGAATCGGTTGACGACGAAGAGCAAAACGGCGGACAAAAAGGTTTACTTCCTCCGTTAACTGCGAAACAAATCCTGCGTTGCGATAAAATATTTGCTACCGAACGGTTTTCACAGAAACCACCGCGTTACACCGAAGCCAGTCTGGTTAAGAAACTTGAAGAGCAAGGAATTGGCCGACCATCAACTTATGCGCCAACCATTACAACGGTACAAAACCGTGGTTATGTGGTAAAAGAAGACCGTCCGGGCATTGAACGTGAGTTTTCAGAACTCATACTTTCAGGACAAAAAATTACAGATAAATTAAAAACCGAACTGACCGGCGCCGAGAAATCGAAATTGTTCCCCACCGATATTGGCATGGTGGTTAACGATTTCCTTATTCGGTATTTCGACCTGATAATGGATTATAATTTCACTGCAAAAGTTGAAAAGGAATTTGATGAAATTGCTGAAGGTGAACTTGTTTGGAACGACATGCTCAAAAATTTCTATGAGCCATTCCACTCAAAAGTTGAAAATGCTATAAATGAAGCCGAACGGGCAAACGGAGTAAGAGTTTTAGGAGTCGATCCGGCAACCGGGTTGGAAATTTCGGTAAAAATCGGACGATTCGGACCAATTGCCCAGCTTGGCGAAGCAACCGAAGACGGGGCTAAACCTCAATTCGCCAGTTTGCGATCGGGACAACACCTTGAAACCATTACCATTGAAGAAGCGCTCGAACTGTTCAAATTACCACGTACATTAGGCGACTATGAAGGAAAAACTGTGACTGTGGGCATTGGCCGATTTGGTCCTTACGTTCGTCACGACAATAAATTCATTTCACTTGAAAAAAATGTTGACGACCCCTATTCGGTTGATTTGACCCGTGCGATAGAACTTATTGAAAAGAAACGAGAAAAAGATCAAAACGCGTTAATCAAAGTCTATGACGAAAATCCGGATATTAAAATTCTGAACGGCCGTTGGGGTCCATACATTGCATTCAAGAAAAATAATTACAAAATTCCGAAAGGAACAGATGCAGCGAATCTGAGTTTTGAGGATTGCATGAAACTGATTGACAAGGAAGCAACACCGAAAAAAGGCAAAAAGAAATAATTTTTAGGGTAAACATTATATTGTTTGCCCTTTTTGCTTAAAATTGGAAGCATAATTTCAACACCAGATAAAACCCTGTTAATGGACCTGCTAAATTATTTCGACCCTGTTGATTTTGAAAAATTTGAATGCCCCGAATGGGCTAATAAAAAAAATACACTCGGAGCTTTACTCCACAAAAACCACGAAAAGATTAAACCGGAAAAAGCCGATTTACTCATTATTGGCGTTCCCGAAGACAGAAATGCTTATTCACAGGGCGCAGCTTTAGCGCCTGATGAAATCAGGAAACACTTGTATAGTTTAAACCGAATCGGGTCGAGGTTTAAAATTGTTGATTTGGGAAACCTAAAACCGGGAATTACCGCAAACGATACTTATTTTGCGCTTCGCGATATTTGTGAACATGCCCTTGAATTACATCAAACACTAATTATTTTAGGCGGAAGTCAGGACATAACATTCGGGATGACAAAGGCTTATGAGGGCCGGCTATTTAACATGGTTTCTGTCGACCCTAAGTTGGATTTCAGGAAAGGAACAAAAAATATCAATGAGGAAAATTATCTGTCGCTGATCTTTGAGAAACAGAAAAACCTGTATTCGTACACCGCCTTAGCCTATCAAAATTACTTTGTCGATCAATCTGATATCGATACGTTCAATAATATGCATCTTGACGTAAAGCGCTTAGGCCAGGTACGTTACGACCTTACTTCGGTTGAACCAATACTTCGTGATGCCAATATTTTTAGCTTCGATATGAATGCAATCCGATACATGGATGCGCCAGGCCAATCGATGAAATCGCCCAATGGACTGTATTCCGAAGAAGCCTGCCAGGTAGCACGTTATGCCGGAACAAGCGATTCGTTGCAACTTGCCGGTTTCTTTAACCTGATACCCGGCAACGATCTTAGCACAAATTCGTCACACCTGATGGCGCAGGTTGTCTGGCATTTTATCGAAGGATTTTTTCATCGGAAACCGGAAGATCCGCTGGACGATTCGGAAGACTTTAACCAATTTATGGTTGACATGTCGGATATAAATATGACTCTGGTATTTTTCCAGAGCCGCGTTTCAGGGCGCTGGTGGATGGAAATATCAGATTTTGAACACCGCAAAAACGGAATGTATATTGTTCCGTGCGACGAGGACGATTATCGAAAAGCATCGCAAGGAGATATTCCCGACAGGTGGTGGAAAAACATAAGAAAGATGAGTAAAAGACAAAATAAATGATATAAACCTGCGTTCATTGACTTTAGAGATTCACCGGTTTGGTACAGTAAACAATTTTTCATTTATTTACGGCTTAAATTGGGCAAACTGAGTCGCAACAATGCTCATATGAAAAAAATATTTTGTTTTTTATTTTTATATATAATAGCTATCTTAGCAGCAATTGCCCAGCAGGATCCGCAGTTTAGCTTTAATAAAGAGACACAACTGACGGTCAACCCGGGTTACGCTGGAAATGATGGGCAAATGAGCGGTGTGATTTTAAACCGTTATCAATGGGTTGGAATTACTGGAGCCCCTAAAACACTGGTGTTTAGCGTAGGATCTCCAAGTAATTTATTTGGATTGAACAGTGGTATTGGATTCAATATTATTAGTGATCAGATAGGTTTTTTTAAGAATATATCAATCGGTGTTGATTATTCATACCGAATGAAAACAAGTATTGGCGATTTAGGAATTGGTACCAGTTTGGGCTTTTTTAACATGGCAATAAACCCCGAATGGTATATTCCGGAGAGTGATTATCACCAGACGTTATCAGCTGAAAGCGGAATTATTCCGACTTCAGAAGCCAGTCAGCTGGCATTCGATATGGGAATTGGGGCATTCCTGCGTTCAAAAGATTATTATATTGGAGTGTCGGTTACTCATTTAAACAAGGCCAGCATTGTACTTACCGATGAGGCGAGAACCTTTTTGGCCCGGCATTATTATTTATCGGCAGGCTACAATATCACTTTAACTGATCCGTTATTTGAATTGCAGCCATCGGTATATGTAAAAAGCGACGGCACTGCCTATCAGGCCGATTGTTTAATCGACCTCGTTTATAAAAAACGGTTTTCAGCCGGTTTGAATTACCGGATAAACGATGCAGTTTGCGTTCTTTTAGGCTTTGAAATGAATAACGGATTAAAACTTGGATATGCTTATGATTTAATTACATCGGCATTATCAGGTTATACAGGCGGCTCTCATGAGATATATTTGAGTTATAGTATTGACTTAGGAAAGAGCCGACAAAAGAAGTACAAAAGCATAAGATACTTATAAAGAATATATTAGAAGCAACATACAGCTATACTATGAAAAAACTTTTTTCTATTGGGTTAGTTATTTTGGCGATTTTTACACTTTCAAGTTGTAATAAATCAGGCAATGGTGAACTAACAGGAGTAAAAGGCAGAGGAAAATGGTTTGAACCAACCCCATACGGGATGACATTTATTCACCGCGGTTCCTTTACTCTTGGACCAAATGATCAGGATGTCACTTCTACATCGACTCCAGCAAAAACAGTATCAGTTGACGCCTTTTGGATGGATGATACTGAAATCACAAACAACGAGTACAGGCAATTTATTCAGTGGGTAAGGGATTCAATAGCCCGCACGACCTTATCTGAACAATTTCCTGAATTTATGATTACAGAAGACCGGAGAGGCAACCCGGTTGATCCGCCAAGAATTAACTGGAAGGAAAAACTTGATTGGAATGAGCCAGACTACGTTGAAGCTTTAATCCCAATGTATATTCCAGAAAACGAGCGTTTTTTCAAGAAAAAAGAAATTGACGCACGTAAATTATTCTACGAATATCATTGGATCGATTTAAAACAAGCTGCCCGTCGGGTAAACATGTATAATTACGAAACCCAAAGCTATAATGGTACAGTTACTGATACTAAAGGTGAAGAGAAAAACATCGAAAATCGTTCATCATTTATTTTCAGTTCCAAAGTAAACGTATATCCGGATACTCTTTGCTGGATCAGAGATTTTACGTTCTCGTACAATGAGCCATGGGCTACCCGCTATTTCTGGCATCCTGGCTTTGATGATTATCCTGTGGTTGGTGTTACCTGGGAGCAGGCAAAAGCATTCTGCCATTGGAGAACCAAATTACACAACGATTTCCTGTCAAGCCAAAGAGAAGCAACATTACAAGATTACCGTTTACCCAATGAAGTAGAATGGGAATACGCCGCCAGAGGAGACCATCAATCATCTATGTATCCTTGGGGCGGATATTACACCCGCAAGCAAGACGGCGATTTTTTAGCCAACTTTAAACCATTAAGAGGTAACTATGTCGAAGACGGTGGTATGGCAACCATGAAAGTTGGTAGTTATACTGCAAATGACTTTGGACTTTATGACATGTCGGGTAACGTTGCCGAGTGGACAAGCTCTGCCTACGACGAATCGGCATACATGTATATCAACGACTTTAATCCGAATTTTGAATACAATGCAAGACCAGGTGATGAGCCTGCCTTGAAAAGAAAAGTTATCCGTGGAGGTTCTTGGAAAGATATTTCAGCGTTCCTCCAAGTATCGACAAGAAGTTATGAATACCAAGATACAACTAAATCATATATTGGATTCCGTTGTGTTCGGTCTTCATTCGGAAACGAATTTTAAATTACCGAAAATAAAACTCTGAACAAATGAATATTGGCGAATTATTAAAAACAAAAAGGTGGAAGGTACTAATGGGGTACGCCTATGGTTGGGGTGCATCAATTGTATTGATAGGTGCTTTATTTAAACTCCAGCATTGGAACCATTCAGGAATCATGCTTACTATCGGCTTGTTGACTGAAGCCTTTATATTTTTTATCTCCGCATTCGAGCCACCATTGGAACAACCCGATTGGACCAGAGTTTACCCGGAATTACAGGACGATTATGACTTAATTGAACCTGCGGAAGACGTGCAAAACGGACTAAAAGGAAATTTAGATGCCTTGCTTGGAAGTACAAACATTACGCCTGACCTGCTGAATAAGATAGGTAAAAGCTTAATTGATCTTTCAAATACTGCTTCAGGAATAAGCGACATCTCGGCAGCCACCCTTGCAACTGATGTATATGTAAAAAATATGAATTCGGCATCTGAGTCAATGATGGCATTTTCCGAATCAAACACCCAAGCGAACAATTTGATAAACAACTCGATTGGGGAATTAGCCAACACTTACAGTACAACAGCTCATAAAATATCAGAAACTGGAGATAGCATGCTGGCGAAATTGAACGATGCCAGTATGAAATTTACCAAGCAAATTGACGATTCAGGATCAAAATTATCTGAATCATACCAACGGTTTTCCGGCGCAATGGATAAAGGATTTAAAGATTTTGAATCTAATTCAACAAACTACAACGAAAACCTGCATAAGCTGAATAAAAATATTGAATCACTCAATAGTAGTTACGAGAAACAACTGAAAGGTACAAGCGATCAAATTCATGCCTCATCCAAATTCTTTGACGAACTCAACCAAATGAATCAGATCATCGCATCATCGGTTCAGGAGATGAAGAAATACAAGGAAAATGCAGAAAAACTGAATGCACATCTCGATGCTCTCAATTCGGTTTACGGCAATATGCTTGGAGCCATGAACTACAAAAAGAAGTAATTTAATTCGCGAATCCTATGTCGAGTAAGAATTGCCCGGAATCAACCAGGCAAAAAATGATAAATATGATGTATCTGGTGCTGACAGCAATGTTGGCGCTAAACGTGGCATCCGAAGTGCTTGAGTCATTTCGCGTTGTTGATGCCAGTTTGGTTCAGACGCTAAATAATATCAAGCGTAAAAACGACCAGATATATGATGCATTCTATGCTGCTGACAAAGAGAATCACGAAAAGGTCGGTGAATGGAAGGCAAAAGCTGATCAGGTGAAGCAGCGCACACTTGAACTAACCAATAAAATTAAAGACATCAAAGAGGAATTGGTTATGGCTTGTGGAGGTATCCCTCTAAAAAGCATGGAAGCCGGGTTTAAGTTGAGCGATTCCGAAGCATTTGTTGTAAATAGTAAAGGTGATACTCTGGTCGTAACAAGAGAAGATGACCTGAATACACCTTCGGAAATAATGATTCAACAGAAAAAAGGGAACGATCTTAAAAACAAAATTCAGGAATACCGTGGGTTTTTAACTTCGTTTCTTGATCCGGGATCACCACTTAGTGAGACTATCGTTAAACAGCTCGATACTTCAGATTCGAAACCAAACCTGAAAGAAGGCGGGGAGCGTAAAACATGGGAAAGTGTTCATTTCGAGAGTAAACCTCTAATCGCAGTTATCACCTTGCTTTCAAAAATGCAGGTTGATATAGAAAATGCTGAAACCAATGTTATCTCCAGTCTTTATAGTCAAATTGACGCATCATCGTTTAAATTCAATAAACTGGGAGCTCGTATTTTGGCAAAATCAACCTACGTAATGTTGGGTGATAAATTTGAGGCAGAAATATTCCTTTCAGCGGAGGATACTACCAAACAACCAGAAATATTTGTTGGAAATACAAAATTGTCAATGCGTGACGGAAAAGGTATTTATACCGTATCAGCCAGTCAGGTAGGAACATTTAAATGGGGAGGCTTGATTAAATTTAAAAATCCGGAAGGAAACATAAACAGTTATCCATTTCAGGGCGAATACCAGGTTGGAAAACCAAGTGCAACAATTTCACCTACTAAAATGAATGTGATGTACCTGGGGATTCCAAACCCGATTCGTATTTCGGTACCGGGAGTTGCGTCAGAGAATCTGGTGGTTACAGTTTCCAACGGTCGCATCGAAAAATCGGGTGACGATTATTTAGCCTATCCGTCAAAGCTTGATGTCACCGGAAAAAGTACCTCAATTTCAGTTTCTGCACGGGTTGGTTCCGAAACTAAGCCAATGGGTGCTATGGAATTCAGAGTTAAAGAGGTTCCGCCTCCACTGGCAACTATTGGTGGAAAAAATGGTGGGAACCTGAAAAAAGAAGATCTGCTTTCTGAAAACGGTATTTTTGCTGAGCTCAAGGATTTCGATTTTGATCTCAAATTTAAAGTTACACAATTCGACATCACTCTATCCGGAGCAGGTGGTTATGTGAAAACATTTAGCTCAAAAGATAATAAGTTTACTTCTGAACAACGCGACCAGTTTGGCAAATTGAGTCAGGGAAGTATTATATATATTGATAATATTATGGCGAAAGGCGACGATGGACAACCCGCTCGTTCATTATCACCAATCAGTTTTAAAATAAGATAGTCATGAAGAAATTTCTGGTATTTATTGGTGTATTGTCTCTGTTAATTGGAGCAGCCCAGCAGGAAGCAAAGGCCCAGATTGTTGATGGAGCCTATAAACGCGAGGATGTTCATAAGCGTAAACCTACACCGCTACCTTATCTCCGTGAGGCCGACGTTATGTGGCGCAAAAAGGTTTGGCGCGTAATCGACCTTCGTGAAAAAATTAACCAGCCACTTTACTTCCCAACAAAAGAAGTTGATGGAAGGTACAATTTGGTTAACCTGATGATTCAGGGAATTAAAGACGGTAAGCTTACTGCCTACGATGCCAAAAGTGACGACGAATTTAAAGTTCCGATGACTTACGATCAGGTAAAAGAAGCGTTTGGAGCAACTACCAGAACCCGCAAAGTTCGTAATGTTGACACCGGTGAACTTGAAGAAAAAGTTGTTCAGGGCGAAATCCGTTCGGAAGAGGTAAAACAATTTATGCTGAAAGAAGAATGGTATTTTGATAAGCAAACATCAACAATGAACGTGAGAGTTATTGGAATATGTCCTATCCAGGAGTTCTTCCGCGAAGATGACGTTAATCAAACACAGGTAAATCGTCGCCAGGTATTCTGGATTTATTTCCCGGAAGCACGTGAAATTATGGCAGCAAACGAAGTTTTCAATGCACAGAATGCTGCCCGTAACCTGTCGTTCGACGATGTTTTTCTGAAAAGAAAATTCAATTCGTACATTGTGAAGGAAGAAAACGTATTCAATAATCGTGAAATCAGCCAGTATTTGGGAAGTAAAGATGCCATGCTGGAAAGTAAGCGAATTGAAAATTCGATTTTCGACTACGAACAAAATCTTTGGGAATACTAAGTGTAAAATGCATAAGTTTAAGCCTTATGGGAAATTCCTGATAAGGCTTTTTTTTTAGATAGCTGTTCCTGATACTATTTTACCAAACATCCCGTTTTTCTGAAAGATTGAAAAGATATTACCCGGCTCGTTAAGTATGTATAAAATTCTGCTCATATGTTTGTTTGCTTCATTGCTTTTCAGTTCGTGTCACCGCGACTGGATGAGCCAGCTTACGAGCGCACAGGACAGAAAACCCTATTTTGAGCCTATCCCGCATGGAATGAATTTCATTAAGCAGGGAAGTATTAATATTGGCCCGTCAGAAGAAGAAATAGATCGGTCGAGCACCGCGGTTAAAACGGTTTCAGTTCCTTCGTTCTGGATGGATGATACTGAAATTACAAATAATGAATACCGCCAGTTTGTATACTGGGTGCGCGATTCGATTGCCCGCCAATTGCTGGCCGAATCGATTCCCGAGTTTATGCTTACTGAAGGGAAAAGAGGCATTCCGTTAGATAATCCGCACTTAAACTGGGAAGAGCCTATTGAATGGAAAAATCCTGATTACCAGACAGCTCTTGAAGAATTATTCATTCCGGAACAGGAGCGTTTTTTCAAACAAAAAGAAATTGATGCCCGAAAGCTGAAATACGAATATTATTGGGTCGATTACCGTCAGGCGGCCAAAAGAGCAAACAGCTACAACTACGAAACTCAACGCTACGAAGGAAATGTTGTTGATGCCTCCGGGAAAGAGAATCCGATACAGAACCGGTCATCGTTCATCATGCACGAATCAACACCAATATATCCTGATACCTTGGTTTGGATTCGTGACTATACCTTTTCGTACAACGAGCCACTCACAAAGAAATACTTTTCGCACGTTGCATACGACGATTATCCGGTTGTTGGAGTCACCTGGGCCCAGGCAAAAGCTTTTTGCCAGTGGCGCACAAAACAATTGAACTCTTTTCAGGAAATGATTGATAATCCGGGGGTAATGGATTACCGCTTGCCTACAGAAGTAGAATGGGAATATGCCGCACGGGGCGGTCACCAGATGACTTTATATCCCTGGGGTAGTTATTATTCGCGCAACCAGGAAGGCAGTTTTGTGGCAAATTTTAAACCCTTGCGAGGTAATTATGTGTCGGATAGTCGCACAAACGTCACTGCAATGAAAGTTGCCAATTACATTCCAAATTCTTACGGTTTGTATGATATGGCCGGGAATGTTGCTGAATGGACATCGAATGCCTACGACGAGTCGGCCTACCAAATTATCAGCGATTTTAGCCCCGATTTTCAATATAACGCTACACCGGATGATTCTCCGGTTATGAAGAGAAAAGTAATTCGTGGTGGATCGTGGAAAGATATTGCTTATTATATTCAGGTATCAACCCGAAGCTTTGAATACCAGGATTCAGCAAAATCATACATTGGATTCAGGTGCGTAAGAAGCACCTTCAAACCTAAGTATTACGAATAGAAAGCTGAATGGAGATTAACTCTGTTCAGCTTTCTATTTTGAGCTACACGTAACGGTCGCCCTTATACATTCTAACATCGTTTACAAACTGCCTGATTTGTTG
>JACCEE011738316.1_pt1 | contig 12747 bp, 7 predicted proteins | sample 7449931 | NCBI WGS metagenome assembly JACCEE01 (sample SAMN15323457, study PRJNA562643) | freshwater metagenome | isolation source: river surface water | place: USA:Blue River Watershed | collected 2017-08-19 | reverse complement strand
GAATTGATTAAAACATTCGAAGCTGTGAATGGCGTTAAAGTTCCTTATGAAATAGTTGGCCGCCGTGAAGGTGATATTGAGCAAGTTTGGGCAAATCCATCGTTGGCGCAAAAAGTGCTAAAATGGAAAGCCAAAGCGAGTGTTGAAGAGACTTTGGCCTCTGCTTGGAAATGGCAGCAACGTTGTATGGAGCGTAAATAAAACCTCTATACATATAATTACAAAACCAAATAAGAGCTGTAACTGGTTCTTATTTGGTTTTTTTGTTTTTGGTAGTGCTATAGATTCAGCAAATTTTCTTATCTTTGTAAGTTAAAATATAACCCTAATTTTATGTTAACCAAAATTATTCTTGAAGACAATGTTTCCCGTTCGTATAAGCTAATCGAAGCTGCTGAACGTATTGTAATTTTGACTCATTTATCTCCCGATGGCGATGCAGTGGGTTCTTCGCTTGGACTGTATCATTTTTTGAAAGAAATTGGAAAAGAGCCGGTTGTTATTGTTCCAAATCGTTTTCCAAGCTTTTTAAATTGGATGTCGGGAGCTTCGGATATTCTGGTTCTAGAGGAAAAACATAAGGAAGTACAGGGTTTAATTACAGAAGCTGATTTGTTGATTTGTGTCGATTTTAATGATTTGAAACGTATTGATGGTGCAAAGCCATTTGTAGAACAGTCGCACGCAAAGAAAATTTTAATAGATCATCATTTATCACCCGAAGCATTTGCTGATGTAACCATTTCGCATCCCGAAATTTCATCGTCTAGTGAACTTGTTTTTCGGTTGATTTGTCGCATGGGCTTTTTCCAAAATATAACAAAAGCATGCGCGGAATCCATTTATGTGGGTATGATGACTGATACAGGCAATTTCTCATATGCTTCTCAAAGTCCTGAAATTTATCATATTATTTCGGAATTATTATCAAAAGGGATTGATAAGGATAATATTTATCGCTTGGTATATAACACCTATTCTGAAAATCGCATGCGTTTGATGGGTTTTTGTTTAGTTGAAAAAATGAAGCTTTACAAAGAGCAACGAACAGCCGTTATTAGCTTGTCGTTGGATGAATTAGCTCGTTTCGATTACCAAGTGGGTGATGCTGAAGGTTTTGTTAATATTCCTTTGTCGATTGAAGGGATTGATATTTCTGTTTTCGTGCGAGAAGATGTGAAAAAAGTGAAGATGTCGTTCCGTTCGCAAGGAACATTCCCTGTTAACAAAATGGCGTCGACTTATTTCAATGGTGGTGGGCATTTGAATGCTGCTGGTGGCGAAAGTTATCTCTCGTTGGCCGAAACGCTTGATAAATTAGAGAAGGTTATTATCAAAAACGACATTCAAGCATCATGAAATACATAGTCATTTTAGGCGATGGTATGGCCGATGAGCCGATAGCAGCATTGGGGAACAAAACTCCTTTGCAGGTGGCTCATAAACCAACCATGGATAAAGTGACTCAATTGGGACAATCTGGTTTGTTACATACAGTGCCTGCAGGGTTTCATCCAGGTAGCGAAATTGCTAATTTATCGGTTTTAGGGTACGATGTGGCCTCTGTTTTTGAAGGTCGTGGAACGTTGGAAGCTGCCAGCATGGGCGTTTCTGTCGAAGCCAATGAAATGGTGATGCGATGTAACTTAATTTGTATCGAGGAAAATAAGATTAAAAATCATTCAGCTGGTCATATTTCTAACGAAGAAGCTGCTGAATTAATCGCATTTTTACAAGCGGAATTAGGTTCCGATTTGGTGCAATTTTTTAACGGTATTTCGTATCGTCATTTATGTAAATTAAAGCACGGAGATAAACGTATAACGTGTACACCACCGCACGATGTAGTTGGAACTCCTTTTAATGATGTATTAATTACACCGCAAGTGCCTGAAGCAGTAGAAACGGCAAACATACTGAATGATTTGATTTTACGTTCGCAATTATTACTCGAAAATCATCCAGTGAATATTAAACGTCGCGCCGAAGGCAAGGATGCTGCCAATAGTATTTGGTTTTGGTCGCCAGGTTACCAGTCTGTTATGAAACCGTTATCGGAATTATTTGGCGTACAATCAGGTTCGGTTATTTCTGCGGTCGATTTAATAAAGGGTATTGGTATTAATGCAGGACTTAAACCGATTGATGTTGAGGGTGCCACAGGTTTGTATAATACAAACTATGAAGGTAAAGCCGAGGCTGCTATAAAAGCTTTAAAAACGGACGATTTTGTGTTCGTACATGTAGAAGCAAGTGATGAAGCTGGTCACGAAGGTGATGTGGATTTGAAAATTAAAACCATTGAGTATCTTTCGGAACGTCTGATTAAACCAATTTTGGAAGCCATAAATACGATGTCGGAATCGGTGACGATGGCTATATTGCCAGATCACCCAACTCCATGTCGATTGCGTACGCATACAGCAGAGGCCGTGCCATTTGTGATCTATAATCCAACAAAAATGCCTGATACAGTGACTCAATTTGATGAGTTTTCGGTACAACGTGGTGCACTTGGTATTTTAGCAGGTGATGAATTTATGAAACAGCTATTTAGCAAATAAGATAATATAAACAAAACTAATTATAAAGTTATGGAACTCTCAGAACAAGAATTATTTAGACGTCAGAGTCTTGACACGATGCGTGAAATGGGTATAGAACCATATCCTGCAGCGCAGTATCCAACCGATGCTTTTTCTACTGAAATAAAAGCAGACTTTAAAGACGAAGAATCTGGTAAACCTGTGTGCATTGCCGGTCGTATTATGAGTCGTCGTATTATGGGTAAAGCCTCGTTTGTTGAATTGCAGGATTCGAAAGGACGTATTCAAGTTTATATCTCGCGCGATGATATTTCCACCGAAGCGCAACCTGAAATGTACAATGTGGTGTTCAAAAAACTGTTAGATATTGGTGATTTTATTGGCATCAAAGGATTCGTATTTCGCACGCAAATGGGCGAAATCAGTGTTCACTGTCAAGAATTAACCGTACTAAGTAAATCATTACGTCCACTTCCAATTGTAAAATATAAAGATGGCGTAGCATACGATAAATTTGAAGATCCTGAAATGCGTTATCGTCAACGTTATGTCGATTTGGTAGTAAATGAAGGCGTTAAAGAGATTTTTCAAAAACGCACCAAGGTTTATCAATCTATGCGCGATTTCTTTAATGGCTATGATTATATGGAAGTGGAAACACCTGTTTTGCAATCTATTCCTGGTGGCGCAGCTGCACGTCCATTCATTACACACCATAATGCATTAGATATTCCCTTGTATTTGCGTATTGCTAATGAGTTGTATTTGAAACGATTAATAGTAGGTGGTTTTGAAGGTGTTTATGAATTTTCGAAAAATTTCCGTAACGAAGGTATGGACCGCACACATAATCCAGAGTTTACGTGTATGGAAATTTATGTTTCATACAAAGATTACAACTGGATGATGGATTTCACCGAACGTATGCTCGATAAAATCTGTATGGACGTGAATGGAACGCACGAAGTACAAGTTGGTGAAAATGTTATTAGTTTCAAAGCACCATTCAAACGTATTACCATGTTGGATTCTATCAAAGAATTTACAGGACATGATTTGACTGGAAAAACAGAAGAAGAAATTCGTTCGGTTTGTAAAACCTTGAACATGAATATCGACGATACGATGGGTAAAGGTAAGTTGATTGATGAAATTTTTGGCGAATTCTGCGAAGGCAATTACATTCAACCAACTTTTATTACCGACTATCCAAAAGAAATGTCGCCACTGACCAAAAAACATCGTGATAATCCTGATTTGACTGAACGTTTTGAATTGATGGTGAATGGCAAAGAGTTGTGTAATGCTTATTCGGAACTCAACGACCCAATCGACCAGTTGGAGCGCTTCCAAGATCAATTAAAATTGAGCGAAAAGGGTGATGATGAAGCCATGTTTATTGATATGGACTTTGTGCGCGCTTTGGAATACGGTATGCCGCCAACATCTGGTATGGGTATTGGTATGGATCGTTTGGTGATGTTGATGACAGGACAAACGACTATTCAAGAAGTGTTGTTCTTCCCTCAAATGAAACCAGAAAAAGTTCAGAAAAAGGACGATACCACTAAATTTTTAGCATTGGGTGTAGCTCCAGAATGGATTGAACCGTTGCAAAAACTAGGTTTTGATATGGTTGATAAATTAAAAGGACAGAACCCTAATAAACTACATCAAGATTTGTGTGGTTACAACAAGAAAAATAAATTAGGTTTGGCAAATCCTGCTAAAGAGGATGTTGAAAACTGGGTCAAATAATCACTTTTAAATCCGTGAAACTTATGAAAACGCTTAGAAAATCGCTATTTTTAGCTTTTGTATTAGTGTGTAGTAGTGCTGTTTTTGCCGTTAATACTAAAGCAACCTTGAAAAAGGCCAACGTCTATTTTAATGGTGCAGAGTTGATTCACAGCGCGTCAGCGTCATTAACTAGTGGCGAAAATGAACTCTCTATTGAAGGTCTGAGTCCACAAATAGATCGTAATAGCTTAAAGATTAAGGTGAATAATGGCGTGATGGTGACAGCTTCGGAGTTTTCGGTTAATTATTTGGAACCAACCAAAGATAATCCGTCTGTGAAATTATTGCGTGATTCTTTGGAACTTTATCAAGCGGATTTAACCAAAGTAACGACTTCAATTAAAATCAATAAAGAGTTATTGACCTTGTTACGTAAAGGCGTTGAACATAATTTATCATTGGTAGAAAAGGGTGCTACGGTAGCTGAAATCAATACCAATATGGATTTGTACAAAACTAAGGCAACGGCTTTGGAAGCATTGGTAGTGGCTGACAACAAGAAAAAAGAGCAGTTGGATCAACAAATTGCACGCCTTAACAATCAATTACAACAAGAAATTGGTAAAGGTGGTAAAAATACGGGCGTTTTGAAATTAACGTTAGCAGCTCCTGCAGCTACAGCGGCTACATTTAGCATTAGCTATTTTACCACATCGGCTAGTTGGACACCGTATTATGATATTAATATTGCATCTACCGATAAACCAATTAATATACTAGGTAAAGCTAAAGTACGCCAAACTACAGGATTGGATTGGAACCAAGTAAAATTGACACTTGCAACTGCAAAACCTACATTTAATAAGGAAGCTTCGTATTTTAGTACGTGGTTTTTAGATTATGTACAGCCAATGCAACGATATGCTATGACGGCTGCTCCAATGGAGAGTTATAAATTAGAAAATCAAGCTCTTGATGAGGTTGTAACCGTAGCTTATGGTACTAGTAAGAAGTCAAAAATATCAAATTCGCCTCTTTATGTTCTTGATGGCGAAATTATTAGTGAAGAGTATGCTCAATCATTAGATCCTAATTATATTAAGTCTAAAAACGTGCTAAAAGGTGCTCAAGCCGAAGCACAATATGGTTCGGAAGGTAAAAATGGGGTAGTGATTATTACTACAAAAAGTATGGAAGATTTTATTACTCAAACCGAAACTGCTTTGAATGTAGAGTATAAAATGGACATGCCTTTTACTATTCCAGGAAATGGGAAAGAACAAACGGTTGATTTGAAATCATACCAAACGGAGGCTAACTTCAATTATTATTGTGCTCCAAAACTCGATGCCGAAACATATTTGTTGGCTGAAATCGCTGATTGGGCCAATTTGAATTTATTGAGTGGTAAGGCCAATATTACGTACGATGGTTCATATGTAGGTGAAACCAATATCAATACAAACTCTACCGAAGATAAATTGAAATTAACTTTGGGAACAGATAAACGCGTGAGTGTTATACGCGAAAAAGTGAAAGACTTTAGCAGTGTAAAAACCTTTGGTTCTACCACTAAAGCAGTTCTTACGTATAAATTGACGATTAAAAACAATCAAACCAGAGCCATTCATGCAGTGTTGAAAGATCAATATCCAATTTCTACACAAAAGGATATTGTGGTAGAATTACTCAAAGAAACCACGCCAGCTTGTGATAATAATAAAGAAACAGGTGTGTTGACTTGGGAACTTGATTTACAACCAGGCGAATCGCAATCGTTTACGCTAAGTTATAGCGTTCAATATCCAAAAGGAAGTCGCCTCAATTTGGAATAAATTCAGCATGAGGGCTGATTTCTATTAACATTTTTTGTACCTTTGCAATCCAATAATTTAAAATTAAATTTTAATCCTAATATATTCATATGAACACAGTAGAACAACTGAACAAAGCTGCCGACAATATTCGTCTTTTAGCAGCATCAATGGTCGAAAAAGCAAACTCAGGTCACCCAGGTGGCGCTATGGGTGGTGCCGATTTTATCAACGTACTTTACTCTGAATTTTTGGAATACGATCCACAAAACCCACGTTGGGAAGGTCGCGATCGCTTTTTCTTAGATCCAGGTCACATGTCGGCTATGTTATATTCTGTATTAGCTTGCACTGGCAAATATTCATTGGAAGATTTAGCACAATTCCGTCAATGGGATAGTGTAACACCTGGACACCCAGAAGTGGATGTTATGCGTGGTGTTGAAAATACATCTGGTCCTCTCGGACAAGGTCACACATTTGCTGTTGGAGCTGCAATCGCTGCTAAATTTTTGAAATCAAAATTTGGCCCGATGATGAATCAAACCATTTATGCTTACATTTCTGATGGTGGTGTGCAAGAAGAGATTTCACAAGGCGCAGGACGTTTAGCTGGACACCTTGGTTTGAACAATTTAATCATGTTCTATGATTCAAACGATATTCAATTATCTACAGAAACCAATGCTGTAACAAGCGAAAATGTAGCTCAAAAATATGCAGCTTGGGGCTGGCGTGTTATCGAAATCAATGGTAACGATGCTAACCAAATTCGCGAAGCATTGAAAGCGGCTAAAGCAGAAGCTGAAAAACCAACTATTATTATTGGTAAAACTATTATGGGTAAAGGCGGACGTAAAGCTGATAATTCAAGCTTTGAACGTAACTGCGAAACTCATGGTGCTCCATTTGGTGGCGATGCTTATATCAATACGGTTAAAAACTTGGGTGGAAATCCTGAGAATCCATTTGTATTCTTCGAAGAAACAAAAGCTATTTATGCAAAACGTGCCGAAGAATTGAAAGTTTTAGTAGCTCAAAAACAAGCTGAAAAAGCAGCATGGACAAAAGCTAATCCTGAATTAGCTGCTAAAATGGAATTATTCTTCTCTGGAAAAGCCCCTAAAGTAGATTGGTCATTAGTAGAGCAAAAAGCAAATCAAGCAACTCGTACCGCTTCGGCTACCGTGTTGGCTTCTTTAGCAAAACAAGTTGAAAATATGGTAGTTGCTAGTGCCGACTTGTCGAACTCTGATAAAACAGATGGTTTCTTGAAACAAACACACGCTATGACTCGCACCGATTTTTCGGGCGCATTCTTACAAGCTGGTGTTGCTGAGTTAACTATGGCTTGCGTTTGTCTTGGTATGGCTTTACATGGTGGCGTTATTCCTGCTTGTGCTACCTTCTTTGTATTCTCTGATTATATGAAACCAGCTGTTCGTATGGCTGCTTTGATGGAATTACCAGTGAAATTTATTTGGTCGCACGATGCATTCCGTGTAGGTGAAGATGGACCAACACACGAACCAGTAGAGCAAGAAGCTCAAATTCGTTTGATGGAAAAACTCAAAAATCACCATGGTCATAATTCTATGTTGGTATTGCGTCCTGCTGATGTTTATGAAACCACAGCTTCTTATAAATTGATGCTCGAAAATGTATCGACTCCATCAGCTATTATTTTAAGTCGTCAAAATATCAACGACTTACCAGGCAATCGTAACGTAGAAGCATACAAAGCCGACAAAGGTGCTTATGTTGTTAGTTGCGATGGAAATCCCGATGTTATTTTGGTGGCATCTGGCTCTGAAGTTTCTACATTAGTAGATGCAGCCGCTATTTTACGCGGTGAAGGCAAAAAAGTACGTATTGTTTCTGTTCCATCAGAAGGTTTATTCCGTTCACAATCGGCTGAATACCAAGAACAAGTATTACCTCGTAATGTGAAAACATTTGGGTTAACTGCTGGTTTGCCAGTTAATTTACTTGGATTAGTTGGCGCTAACGGTATGGTATTTGGTTTGGAATCATTTGGATTCTCTGCTCCATACAAAGTGTTGGACGAAAAACTGGGCTTTACTCCAGTTCAAGTGGCTCAACAAATTCGTCAATTTTTGGCTTAATTTATAGATTCCATTCAAAAAACGGTTCTCTTTTCAAAGAGAACCGTTTTTTTTGTCTTTTATTGACTGTGTGAGTCGCCGTTTGTTGTTACTTCAAGTATCACGATTCAAGTGGGTTAGTTTGTTGTGTTGGAAAGTTTCTGTTGCACGAGTGTTTTTATTTCGGAAAACTTTTTTGCGATGTTAATAAATTAATTTATTTATAATCAAGTAATTAAAAAATATTCTGGAAAACATTGTAAAAAAATAAACTTACTCTATTGTTTTATTTTGGAAATAGTTGTAATATTGCAAAGAGGTTCTGTTCGACGCGAAACCCTTAAAAATCGTGAAAATATCATTTACAATTTATATTAAAAGTTTACTATCGTGAAAAAACAAATTTTCTCAGAAGAAGAGGCAAAAAAAGCTTCGTGTGATTATTTTGGAGGCGATGAATTAGCTGCACAAGTTTGGGTGAATAAGTATGCTCTGAAAGATTCAGAACAGAACTTATACGAACGTACACCCGATGACATGCACTGGCGTTTGGCTAACGAAATTGCACGTATCGAACACAAGTACCCAAATCCATTATCAGGAGAGGATGTTTTTGAGTTACTTAGAGACTTTAAGTACATCGTACCAGCAGGTAGCCCTATGACAGGTATTGGTAACAATCATCAAGTATCTTCATTGTCGAACTGTTTCGTTATTGGTATAGATGGAGACGCAGACTCGTATGGTGCTATTATCAAATTGGATGAAGAACAAGTGCAATTGATGAAACGCCGTGGTGGTGTTGGTCACGATTTATCTCAAATTCGTCCAGAAGGTTCGCCCGTAAAGAACTCTGCGCTCACGTCTACGGGCATTGTTCCTTTTATGGAACGTTATTCTAACTCAACGCGTGAAGTGGCTCAGGGTGGTCGCCGTGGAGCTCTTATGCTATCTGTATCTATCAAGCATCCAGACTCTGAAAAATTTATTGATGCTAAATTGGAACAAGGTAAAATTACAGGTGCCAATATTTCCGTAAAAGTGGACGATGATTTTATGCGTGCTGTAGAAGCAGGAACGTCGTACAATCAACATTATCCAGTAGATTCACCAAACCCAACTCATCAAAAAGATATTGATGCAAGCGCTTTGTGGAAAAAAATCATTCACAATGCTTGGCGTTCAGCAGAACCAGGTGTATTGTTTTGGGATACCATCTTAAAAGAATCGGTACCTGATTGCTATGCAGATCTTGGTTATCGCACTGTATCTACCAATCCATGTGGTGAAATTCCGTTGTGTCCTTACGATAGCTGTCGCTTGTTAGCTGTAAATTTATATTCATATGTACAAAATCCATTTGCTAAAGATGCTAAATTCGATTTCGATTTATTCCGTAAGCATGTGCAATTAGCACAACGTTTAATGGACGATATTATCGATTTGGAAATGGAAAAAATCGATGGTATTTTAGCTAAAATTGGTTCCGATCCAGAAGAAGCAAGCATTAAATTAACAGAATCGCAATTGTGGCAAAAAATTAAGGCTAAAACAGCACAAGGTCGTCGTACTGGTGTTGGTATCACTGCCGAGGGTGATATGTTAGCTGCTTTGGGTTATCGTTATGGAACAGAAGAGGCAACTGCATTTTCTGAAGAGATTCATAAAATTGTAGCTGTAGAAGCTTATCGTTCATCGGTCATTATGGCTAAAGAACGTGGTGCTTTTACCGTGTTTGATGCAGAACGTGAAAAAAATAATCCATTTATCTTGCGTTTGAAAGAGGCTGCTCCTGATATGTATGCTGACATGGTGAAATATGGTCGTCGTAACATTGCTTGTTTGACCATTGCACCAACAGGAACTACCAGTTTGATGACTCAAACAACATCTGGTATTGAGCCAGCGTTTATGCCCGTGTACAAACGTCGTCGTAAAGTAAATCCAAATGATTCAAATGTACGTATCGATTTTGTTGATACCGAAGGCGATTCGTGGGAAGAATACATCGTATTCCACCACAAATTTGTAACTTGGATGCAGGTGAATGGTTATGACGTAACAAAACGCTATTCGCAAGAAGAATTGGATGAATTGGTTGAGAAGTCACCTTATTATAAAGCTACAGCTAATGATGTCGATTGGTTGAATAAAGTGCGTATGCAAGGTCGTATTCAAAAATGGGTTGACCATTCTATTAGTGTAACCATCAATTTACCAGCAGATGCAACTGAAGATTTAGTGGCTCATTTGTATATGGAAGCTTGGAAATCGGGTTGTAAAGGAGTTACCATTTATCGTGATGGTTCTCGCGCAGGGGTTTTGGTAAATGCTTCTAAAAAAGAGAAAGAGGGTGGTAAAGACAAGGAAGATCCAAACAAACGCTGTGTTTGCTACACTGAAGAGCATTTAGTTCGTCCTAAAGAATTGGACTGTGATATCGTACGCTTTCAAAATAAAAAAGAAAAATGGATTGCTTTCATTGGTATAAAAGATGGTCGTCCTTATGAAATCTTTACTGGTTTAGCCGATGATGAAGAAGGCTTGTTGTTACCTAAAACGGTTACTGAAGGTAAAATTATCAAAGAAGTGGATGAAAATGGCGTTAAACGTTATGACTTCCAATATAAGAATACTAGAGGTTATAAAACTACGGTAGAAGGGTTGTCTCACAAATTTGATAAGGAGTATTGGAATTATGCTAAACTCATTTCAGGTGTGTTACGTTACGGTATGCCAATTGATCAGGTTGTAAAATTGGTGGCAGGTTTACAATTAGATAGTGAATCTATTAATACGTGGAAATCAGGTGTAGAACGCGCCTTGAAAAAATATATTCCTGATGGAACAGAAGTTGAAAGTATGGAGTGTCCTGAATGTCATCAGCATTCCATCGTGGTAAAAGAGGGCTGCTTTGTTTGTTCAAATTGTGGTTACTCTAAATGTGGAGGATAGTCCCTCAAAGGACAAGATGAAAAACCCGGAAAGAGCCTTTCAAAAGAAATTTTGAAAGGCTCTTTTTATAGTTACCATTTTGAATTATAGGCATAAAAAAGTCCCGTTTCAAACTGATGGAAACGGGACTTTTTTATAATTACGAGAAATCAAATTAACCAAGCATGCTTAATAAAATACCTGCTGCTACAGCAGAACCGATAACACCTGCTACGTTAGGTCCCATAGCGTGCATTAAAAGGAAATTGCCTGGATCTTCTTCTTGACCAACTACTTGCGATACTCGTGCTGCCATTGGTACAGCCGAAACGCCAGCCGAGCCAATAAGTGGATTGATTTTATCTTTAGAGAATAAATTCATAAATTTAGCCAATAAAACACCGCCAGCGGTACCAAAACTAAACGCAACAATACCCATACCTAAAATCATCAAGGTTTTTACATTTAAGAATGTTCCAGAAGTAGCAGTAGCTCCAACAGTAATACCCAAGAAAATGGTTACAATATTCATCAATTCGTTTTGAACAGTCTTGCTTAAACGTTCTACCACACCTGATTCGCGCATCAAATTACCAAGCATTAAGCTACCAATAAGAGCAGCAGCATCTGGTAATAAAAGCGATACAATGACTGTAACCATGATAGGGAAAACGATTTTTTCGGTTTTAGAAACACTACGTAATTGTTTCATACGAATAGCTCGTTCTTTATGTGTAGTCAAAGCACGCATAATCGGTGGTTGAATAACAGGTACTAAAGCCATGTAAGAGTAAGCTGCTACAGCAATAGGTCCCAATAATTCAGGTGCTAATTTCGATGTTAAGAAAATAGCCGTTGGGCCATCAGCACCACCAATAATACCAATAGAAGCAGCTTCTCGAGGTAAGAAGTCTAAAGCGATAGCTCCTAGATAAGTAGCAAAAATGCCAAGTTGTGCAGCTGCACCTAATAATAAACTTTTTGGATTGGCAATGAGTGGACCAAAGTCAGTCATAGCACCTACGCCTAAAAAGATAAGACAAGGATAAATACCGAGTTTAACGCCGAGGTATAAATAATCTAATAAGCCGGCATGTGAAAATTGATCCCAATGTACAACACCATTAGCAAAAAGATCAGGAGAGAAGAGTCCTGCTCCTGGTAAATTACTTAATAACATACCAAAAGCAATTGGCATCAATAAAAGAGGTTCAAATTGTTTAACAATAGCCAAGTACAATAATAAGAATGACACTATTAGCATTACTAAAATTCTCCAATCTTGAAAAATTTTAGCAAAACCTGTACTTTGTGCAAATTCCATCAAGCTATCACTTATGTTGATATCAGCGTCCATCGGAGCATCTGCCGCATTTATAGCAACAGAGTCAGAACTCACAGCAACCACTTTCGATGAGTCAACAGGCAATACCTTTTCTTGTGCTGATACAGGTATTGAGAAACTGACTACAGAAGCAATTACCAATAATAAATATTTTAAATGTTTCATCATGATAACGTTTTTCAAATTAGTCCATGATTAGTAGTAAATCATCTTGCATAACACTTTGACCAGCTGCAACAGCAATTGATTTCACAACGCCATCT
>JACCEE010024272.1_pt1 | contig 12749 bp, 4 predicted proteins | sample 7449931 | NCBI WGS metagenome assembly JACCEE01 (sample SAMN15323457, study PRJNA562643) | freshwater metagenome | isolation source: river surface water | place: USA:Blue River Watershed | collected 2017-08-19 | reverse complement strand
TCAACGGATAAATAGCACACTGAATCGTCTTCAAGATAGACAGATGTTTATAGAACATGTTGAAGAAACATTGAATCAAATGAAAAACTTACTCAAAGCTCTTTGGCAATCACGGTGATGTTTTAATCTAAACAGGAAAATCTAGCTTCGTGCTAGTTAAATAAAACACAGTGGATTATCGAACGTACTTAAACTTCGTAAAGCTACTTATCAAATGAAATCAAGGGATTAGTATTTCGAGTGCGTAACTTCATAAACAGACAAAGAACTGCCATTCCGACTGTGAAATTGCAGTTCTAACTCATCCGATTTTGTGACTAATTATTAAATCCGCCCGCTAAACCTTTATCAATCAACGCCAACAATTCAGTGTCTTGATATGGTTTTGTCAGATAATGCGATACCCCGGCGGCTTTGGCTTGTTCACGGTGTTTTTCCGTCGTTCGTGAGGTGATCATGAAAATCGGCACTTTTGAAGTGATTGAGTTGGCGCGGGCGTGGGCGGTCAGTTCTAAACCGTTCATGCGCGGCATTTCCATATCGACCAACATAATATCCGGCTTGGTCTGGTTCAGCACTTCAATCGCTTCTAAACCATCTTTTGCCAATAAAACTTCAAAACCTTGTTCTTCCAGCAGCAATGACATCGACTTGCGCACGCTCAGGGAGTCGTCCACCACGAGAATATTTGGGACTTTTGGACCTGCACCCAAAATGGCTGGCGCATCTCCGCTGGAAATACTGCTCATCATGAGGGCTTGCATCGGAGAACGTAGTAACTCTGGCAAATCTAGCAGGGGGATTAAATGCCCGTCACCTAAAATTGACGCACCGACTACGCCACGCACTTTCTGCACGAATTTACCCATGCTTTTCATAACTAAGTCGTGCGTATCCACCAATTCGTCAACAATAACTGCCACCGTTCCGGTTTCTTCACGCGCTAAAACCACTGGACGCGAGTGATAATCTTCAATGCTGGGTTTGTCGGCGGCGACGTTGAGTAAATCAGATAAGGCTTTGACAGCAAAGGTGCGTTTGCCCATTTTCATGGTTAATTCGTTGCCGATTATTTGGAATTCACCCGCGCCGTGAACGAGAGCTTGTTCGATGGTATTGGTGGGAATCCCGTAACGAAACTGTCCAATGCGTACCAGTAATACGTGCACCGTCACCAAGGTCATCGGCAATTTGATGATGAAATTTGAACCCTTGCCGGTTTCTGAAACAATGTCTAAAGTTCCTTTCATATTCCGAATGTTGGTGTGCACCACGTCCATACCCACACCCCGCCCAGACACTTGCGTCACGCCAGATTTGGTCGAGAAACCGGACATGAGAATCATCCGTGCCAGTTCGGCTTCTGAAATTTCTTGATTTTCTCGCAATAGACCTTTTTCAATAGCTTTATAGCGGATATTGGTGTAATTTAAGCCCTGCCCATCGTCCTTACATGACACCACGATATTGTTGCCTTCGCGGTAGAAACTCAACATGACCGTTCCTTCTGCCGGTTTGCCCAACATGACCCGTTCATCTGGAGATTCTAAGCCGTGGTCGATGGAATTCCGCAATAAGTGCATCAGCGGGTCGCCTAAATTATTCAACACGTCGCTGTCCATCATGATGTCTGCCCCCTGCACCATCAGTTCGGCTTGCTTTCCGGTCATACGGCAAGTTTGGCGAATATTGCGTTGCAGTTTGGAAATGATGGTATTGACGGGCACCATCCGCGTGGTCATGATGTTGGCTTGCAGTTCGCGGTTAAGCCGTTCATGTTGAATAAACATGGTTTCTAATTCGGCTAAGTCGTTACGAATAGAGGTGCCTAACTCGCGAGTGTCGGCAATCGATTCGATGAAACTGTGTGCAACGCTATGAAGTTCATTATATTCTTCAAATTCCAATGAGTCGAATTCGCTGCCGTGAGTCGCGCTGGCACTGTAATCCACGCCGGTAATCCCGCGGACATCGACTAAATTTTCTAATTCAAAGGTTTTTTTCTGCAACACCATGCTGTGATCGCCGAGCAAGCGGGTGCTGCCCATGACGTGTTTTAAACGTTCTTGAATTTGTCCGATAGAAATTGATAATTCGCCGACCAGACGCAATAAGTTATCCACGGTCTTCGTTGGGACACGTAACACTTGTTCTGGCGTGGCATCTCCTGTCGTAATGGGCGCGCCGGCGGGGGCTTTTTCTTCAGTCGTTTTACCTGTGGCATCGGCTTTGGGGGCGGACGGCGGGGGCGCAGTAGGACGTGGGGAAGGTGTCCCGCCTTGCAGATTTCCCTTATCAATTTTATTTGCCCAATCCAACACACTTTGTAGCACGTATAAAGAACTTTCCGGCGGATCGGCTTGTCCCAATAAACTATCCACCATCGCTTCGATACAATCCGCAGCTTCGACCATCATGTCAGTCAATTCTTTCGGCGGCGTAACGTCTTGATGGCTGGTGAAATATTCCAAAATATCTTCGAGATGATGTCCCATGTTGGCAACACCTTCGATCCCGATAATTCTGGAAGAACCTTTTAAAGTATGCGCAATCCGTTTTGCTTTTTGAATTTCACCTGCATCTGGGGCGCGAATGATATTTTGCACACATTGACTGAATTCCTGCGCGTGCTGTGGCACTTCAATCAAATAGGCTTCGAGCAATTCACGGTTGATATCAGGCGGAACATTGAGCACGACATCTTCTGGTTTTGCCAACGTTTGCCGCTGATAGGCTTCTGCATCATCTTCCTCAGGCTGCTCAGTGCTCGCGGTGAGTTTGCCTAATAATTCATGCGCTTGCTCATCTGGAAGCGGTTTTGCCCATTGCGACTCGCGAAAATGATTCAGCAACGCGATGACGTGTTCCATCGGTGCGTTGAGATAAGCGAGGGTGAGATCGGGCCACGCCTCAAGCAACTTTTTCGCTTTGACCCGTGCGGCTAAATCTTTCTGCGCCAATAATTGCACATTTTCGATCAGGAGTTGACAGAGTTGTTGCAAGCCGGTGAGCCCGACCATTTCTGTCGCCATCGCCAATCGACCGATATTATCTGCATAATTTTCTGCGGCTTCACTGAACCCGGGTTGATTATTGTTTAAAGTGGTATATTTTTCTAAATGGGCAGTCAACTCATCTTTAATGCCCGTGATTTCTGTCGTTAAAATTTCTAAAACTTCAGCACTGCCCAAAGAAATTTGTTGCGAACCATCGACTTCGACATCCAACTCTTCCGGCTCTTCGGCTGCCATTTCTGCTTCGATTTCTGCCGCCAATTGCTCTGCTTCCACTTGTTGTTCATAAGCAGTCACTTGGGTATCACTGGTCGAAGAGTGCAGCAATTTTTGCAAAAGTTCTGGGGCAGTTTCGGTGGCGAGCGGCGTTGCCCAGTTTGGATGTTGCAAAAATTTAACTAATTGCGGTGCCCCAGAGAGGGGAATACTTAAATAGCTTAAAACTTGATGAGGAAATTGCTGGAATAAAGAGTGTGCTGCGAGTTTTTGTTGTTGTTCTTGCGCACTCAAAACCATCAAATTATCATTGATGAAAACACAAACATCTTGCAAGCCCGCCAATCCCGCCATCTCGGCAGCATCGTAAATGGCTTGGACTTGATTCGTATAATTTTCTACAGCTTCGAGCAAAGCGGGGTTGTCATTTTGCATGGATATACATACCTCAAGGGCAGAGGATAATCCCTCGATTAGATCGGTAATCTGATTACGCACCACATCAAGAATTTCGGGTGCCGCCAAGACAATGTGCTGTTCCTCAGAGACAGGCAGAGATATTTTACCGCTTTGGGTTAATTTTTGCTCTAATGTTTTTGCTTGGTCGTTATCTAAGGGATTCGCCCATTGCGGACTTTGCAGTAAATCAAATAAGCGGTGCGCGCCGGAACGGGGTTGGTCTAAATAAAGTAAAACCGCATCAAGCCATTGCACGAATAACGATTGGGTCGCTACCCGCGCCGCTTTATCCTGCATCCCAAATACCATTACATTATCATTCACAAAACCGCAAATATCTTGCAATCCGGTCAACTGTGCCATCTCCGCAGCGTCCCAGATGGCTTGCACCGCTTCGGTATATTCACCCACAGCCATCAGCAAATCTTCGTGACCATCGTCCGCATCGACCAAACGTTGCAAAATTTCACTTAACTGCTGCTGGGTATCTTGTACTTGCCCCTGCAATAATTCAATGACTTCTGGCGCGGCGAGTTCAAACTCTTTGGCAACGGGTTCTGAAGTCTCGACCTCTTCGGCAACGGCGATTCCCTCCGGCTGTTGCAATAATTGGTGGCGCAATTGTTTGGCGGAGGCTGAAGTCAGCGGGGCTGCCCAGAGGGGATTTTGCAAATGTTCAATTAACTTCTCCGCCCCAGCCCGTGGATGTTGCAAATAGTTTGAAGCCCGCAAAATCCAATGATTAAATAAATCCTGAGCCGCCAAGCGCACTGTTTTATCCTGCGTTCCCAACAACATCACGTTATCGTTGACAAAATTACACACTTCCTGCAAGCCAACCAAGTGCGCCATCTCGGCGGTATCCCACACTGCTTGCACTGCTTCATTGTATTCGCCAACCACCATGAGTAATTCTTCACTGCCATCCTCCGCATTGAGCAGCCGCGTCAAGATTTCTGCCAATTGTTCGCCAGAATCAAGCAGTTGTCCTTCTAAAACCGCTAAAATATCTGCCGAAGCCAATACAATTTCCGGCTCGACCGGTTCAAGTTCTGCCCTCGGTGCAACAATATGGGCAACCGGTGTCATTACTTCGAGAGCAGGTTCAACCGGGGCGTGATTCAGTTCAGCTTTATTGGAAGGTGCTAATAAACTTTCATGTAATTCAATCAGTTGTTCATGCGTTGGGGGAGAGAGCCACGCAGGATTTTGCAAATGTTCGATTAAATGCAGCGCGCCCACACTCGGTTGCTGCAAATACACTTCAGCATGTTGAACCCAATCGGCAAATAGTTGCTGTACGGCAAGTCGGGTTGGTTGCGCCTCAGCACTCATCGCCATCACGTTGTCGTTGATAACGCTACAAATATCTTGCAACCCTCGCAACCCGGCGACTTCTGCGGCATCCCAGATGGTTTGCACCGCCTCAGTATATTCACCAACTGCCATGAGTAAATCTTCGCTCTCATCTTCGGCATGGCTCATTTTCACAAGGGCTGCGGATAACGCATGGTGCGCTTGGGTCAATTGACGTTGCAGACGGTGCAAAATCGTGGGCGGCGCGAGCATAATCTCTGCTTTCTCAACCACTTCCGGCGTTTCTACCGCATCAAGGTCTGGCAGTTCCGCAGTTTCAGCCACCACATCAGACGCATGTAAATGAAGCAGATGTTCCGACAACTCAGCGGCACGTTCAGCATCCAACGGAAAGGGCCACGTCATATCACTCAGATGTTCAATGAGTTGCGGCGTGATCGTGCGCGGACGGCTGACATATTCTTGAACCAGATGATTCCACTCTGCCAAATGCGGTTGTGCAGCACGACGGACGGCACGGGGTTGCGTGCTCAATTCATACATATTTTCATTGACAAATGCACACACTTCCGCCAAACCGTGTAAACCGACATTTTCCGCGGCATCCGAAATGGATTGAATATTATCCGTATATTGCTCAACCGCCTCAAGCAATTCTGCGCTATCATTATCAACAGTGGCGAATTTATGCAAGGCTTGATGCAAATCATCCATTGCCTCTGCCAATTCATTCAACAACCCATCCAAACTATCGGCATTGATAAACGGCGCGTCGCTGACAATTTCTGGCACCGCCTCAACTTGATTTTCTTCAGTCAATTCAAGCGGTTCAATTGCGACTGCCACCAAAGTTGTAGGCTCAAGTTCTTCAACATCATCAAATTCTGGTTCTGGAGTTGCAAAAACTTCATGCACATCTGCCAGTAAATCATCGACTAAAGATTCTTCAGCCAGTTCAGGAATTTCGGTAAATTCTGGAGGCTCTGGCAATGATTCCGTGAAATCACTGGTTTCTAATTCTGTAACGGTCACATCTTCCAATTCCGCCGTCTCCGCTGAGGCAACGAATTGTTCAGTCGCCACAATCGCAGGCTGGAATTCTTCATCTACTTCTGAAATCGGCGAGATAAATACCGGCTCAATAATTTCTTCTGGGACAGCAGGGACGGGTAATTCTTCTTTTTCTTCAACCGGTTGCGCAACTGGAGTGGCTTCAAAACTAAGCTGTTCTCTCACCAAGAAAGATTCTTCATCTTCTGGCATTTCATCGGAGAAAATAAACTCGTCATGTTCTACCATTTCTTTCTGGATTTCCGCCGCCAATTCATCCGAAGTTTCAGCCGTCTCAACTGCATCAGAAACCGATTCAAGGGTTGTATTTTCAACCAGTTCTGGTGGTTGCGCGCGGCGAGCTTCTTGCAATTTAAGCTGTTCACTTGAGGCTTCGACCCGTTTGATGTGATCAGGCTGCTCAATTTGCAAAATAATCGCCTCTTGACGCAACTGCACTGCTAAACTGCTGAGTTGCTCGGCGGGAAAGGGCAAGAACCACTCTGGCTGTGCGAGATATTCCACCAAAACGGGTGTTCCCATCCGTGAATCTTGCACGTAACTTAGAATTAATTGTGGCGCAGCAGCAAACAGTTCAAAATATTTAAATCGCTCTTCTTGCGATAACGCACTCAATTCAAAGACATTATCATTGACAAACGTGCATACCCGCTGCAAACCACCCAACCGCGCTTTTTCCGCCCGTTCCCAAAGCATTTGCATGATATTGGTATATTCTTCAACCGCGGTCAAAAAGGCTTCACTGTCACTTTCCGCAGTCACCAATGAATGTAGCGCGTGGGTCAAAATATCGCTGACTTCAACAATTTTATTTGATAATTCATCCAACGATTTATCCCGCCGCATCGCATGGATTGGGCGCGGGGTCGATTCTGGAGCCGGCGTTTTTGACACTTCCACCGGAGCCGCAACCGTTTCGACCGGGAGCATTTCAGCCGCTCTCATTTCCTCAAGCGCGGCAAGCTCTTCTTCGGTTTCTGCATCCAAATTCTTCAACAGCGTGTCTTCTAACTCAAATTCATCATCAAGCTCAGTCAATTCATCCGAAAAAACCACCGTGTCGGAAGTCGGCGCATCGGGAATATTGTCGAAAATTTCCTCATCGAGCAGTTTATCCAACTCTTCGGTTTCTAAAGTAATCGTGCCTTGATGATTTTCTTCAGACAACGCGGCTAACGATTCTGAAATTTCGGATTTTTCTGGTTTGATCAAGGCAGGGGGCACTTTAACCATCGCTTGCACAACAGGTTGAATATTTTCATTTTCAAAATCAGCCATCGGTAATTCTGCGGTTTCTGATGCAGAAAGAGGTAAAATCGGGGCAACCGAAGGGGGGAAAGATTTAAAAATTTCAGGTTCGACAAGTTCAATCTCAGATTCTTGAATTTCAGCCACTTTTAATTCAGTCACAGATTGTTCTTGAAGCAATGTAGCGGTTTCAATCGTCTCTATTGTGGGCGGGGCGAGGTTTTCTGGTTGAATTGTCGGCGCGACCGATTTTTGTAGATGTTTCGCATCGTTGAGTAAAATTTCGAGCAGTGCGGATGATACTGTGCCGTGGACACACTCTGCCAGTTGCCGACATACCACAGAATCCGCGGGCGTGTAGAGATAATTGGAAATTGACAGCGGCAAGTGTTCGATTTCACTGCATAATTGAAAACGTTGTTCTACATCAAGGTCACGCAGCGAAGCGATTTTTTCTAATAACTGTTCGCACAGTTGCGTTAAACCAGAGAGTTGAGCCGTTTGCGCCGAATGTTGAATGGTGGCAATATATTTCTGACAACTTTCAATCGGTTGGGCGAGCGCGTCGGCTGGGACTTCTGCACACAATGCCAGCGCGTGATAAAAATCATAAGCCTGCGCTGCTACTTGGTTATGCAGAGTATTCAGGGGATCAGGTTTGAGAATAACGGACATGGCATTTGTATGAGAAGTCGAGAGTGAAAAAAATAGCGGATTGCGGTGCTATTTAAGAAACAATTTGCTTCAACCTGTCGGAAATTTAATTTTCTAACAGGCTGAAGTGTCAAATAAATTATGCGTCTTCGTGACCCGTTGGCAGTTTAAATACCCGAATAGATTCAATCAATTGCTTAGAATATTCCACCAAACGGTCGGTCTGAATGGTTTGTTCATCCAACTGTCTGGCAGTTTCTTGCGTACTTTGTTGAATCACCTGCACCCGTTCCCGTAAATCATTACTGATCTGCGCTTGTTGCCGTGAAGCCATGGCGATTTGTTGCACCACTTGCACGAGATTGGCGGTGGTATTCTGGGTTTCTTTCATCTGTTCCCCAGCGCGCTCGGCGAGTCGTGAACCTTCCACCACCTGTTGAATGGTTCTATCCATCGTGGCAATCGTGTCGTTGGTTTCCACCTGAATATTTTTCACCAAGGCAGAAATCTGTGAAGTCGCATTTCGAGAACTTTCAGCGAGCCGTTGCACTTCGTCCGCAACCACTGAGAACCCGCGCCCCGCTTCCCCAGCCGCCGCCGCTTGCATCGACGCATTTAACGCCAAAACGTGTGTCCGTTCAGCGATGTTATTAATGATGTCAACGATAGAGCTAATTTCTTGCGAACGTTCACCTAACCGTTTGATCCGTTTTTCAGTTTCATGAATGGTTTCACGAATTTCACCCATCCCATCCACGGTCGAAGTTACGGTTGCCAACGCAGTCTGAGTTGAACGAGTGGCTTGTTGTGCGATTTCATTACACGATTGCGCCACTTCTGCAATTTTGTTCATGGCTTCAGCCGCAGCGGAAAGTTCTGCCATGGTGGTATCAACGATTTCCCGTTCTTTTTCCGCCATCTTAGAAACTTTATCACCCTGCACTTTAACTTGCAGCGAAACCGCTTCAACATCGTCAGAAATGCGCCGCACATTGAGCAACACCCGGCTGGTTTCGGTTGCCATCTGGTTGATCGCATCCGCCAGCGGGCCCGTCACGTCTTCGGTCACGGGGACTTGAACGGTCAAATCTCTTTGTGATAATTGGAAGGAGGCTTTTAACAATTCAATAATCGAGTTGTTGAGCATTTCATTTTCTTTCTCAGCTTTTGCCAAGGCAGATAACCGGTCGTCGAGCAAGCCGTTGAACGCATTTGCCAAAGTTTCCAATTCGTCACCGGTTTTAATATCGGCACGTGCGGTAAAGTCACCTTCAGCAACTCGCGTCACGGTTTCTTCTAAGTGGCTGATCGGTGCAGCAATCCGTCCGAAGAAGATGATTCCTGCGCCCCCTCCGAGAATGAGAATTGCGAGCGCGATAGGAATAGAACCGGTTTGAATTTCTGAAGTTAAGGCTTCCAACCGTTCGAGAGATTCCGCTTCACTGATATCAGAGAAAATTGCCCAAGATAAACCCGTCACGTTAATCGGTGCGAAGGCGGATAACACGAAGTCACCCCGGTAATCTGGGAATAAGTCATATCCCGTCACGCCAGAGAATGCCGAACGTACCCCCGGACTGTCCACCCGCTGTAGCCCCACACTGGTATCTTTCATCGAAATTTCTTGAATATCATCCGCTTCTAATCCAGAATCCTGAATCGAGGCGAGATAACGATCTTTATCTTCAATCAACATCCGGCTGTCGTTGCGCATCGTGCCATCAGAAGCCACAATATAAGTTTCCCCCGTGCGTCCTGATTCATCCAACCGCCACGCCTTGTTATACGTCATGATGTCATTAATGGTATCGATGGGGATACGAAAAATTAACACCCCGATCCGCTGTCTGCCGTCAAAAATGGGGGTGCTCATGAAGGCTTCAGGTGCGTCATATTCCGGAAAATAGTTCGCAAAATCAATCACGCCGACTTGACCGTGTGGAGCTTGACGTGCCGCGGCAAACGCATCGCCCAATCCGGTTTTTGCAAAAGCACCATCCACCAGCGAGGTTGCAAAATCAACGGTTTTAAGCGCAGAATAGATCACGTTTCCAGTTTCAATATCAACGAGATAGACATCTCCTAAATTAAAACGTTGTCTAAAATCATTAATTTGCCGATGATAGTTTTTGTGAAACCGCGTATAACCTGAAGCATCCGGCGCGTAATAATATTCTTCCTTCGTGCCGAGCGGATTGGGGTTGTTTGCAATGTAGTGGTATTGAAGTGCAATACTATTATCATTTAATTGTTTAACCAATTCCTCTAAATTACGATCCAACTTGTGATTGGAGCCTTTATATTCAGTGCTAAAGTCCTCTAAATAGTAACTTTTCAAGGATTCACGGAATTGAGGAATGGGAAGTTGCTGCGGAATGGGGGGGCCATCTTCCAACTTTAAACCCGCTTCTTGAATAAAACGCGGGAAAGCATCTTTAAAATCTTTGGTGGCGTTGACGACTGTACTATCATCCGCATAAACTTGAATTTGATTACTGACCAAGCGAAAGTAACCTTCAATTTGGGATTTTTTGGTATCACGAGTAGAACTGATGTGACTGCGTGCGCTTTCAGTCAGGGCTTGTTGCCCCAATGTTCCGGCAATCTTACTGGTAAAATACGCGGTAATGAGTACCGGTAACACCGCGAGGAAGGCGGAACCGAGAAACATCTTTTGACGAATTCTCATCTCTAACTCCTTGATTTAAAAATAAAACGGTAGCAATAGTTAAGTGGCAATACGGTGCGCCAACGATTCAAAAAATCCCAGATGGTCAAAACTGAACCACACTTCACCATTTTTTTCGTATCCCGTATGCGTAAATGGCTTGATCGCACTGGGCAAGGGGGGCAAATTCTCCAGCTTGTCTTCCGGGATAAAGGTGAGGTGCGTTGGCAATTCATCGAGCAAAATTGCACCGGCATGATCACCACTGCCCAAAATCAGTAACATGCGTTTTTTCAATTGCTTATGTTCGATATTGAGCAACATGTAAAGGTCGAACACCGGGACTAAATTACCCCGCAAGTTGATCAGCCCTAATAACCATGATGCAGTATTTGGCACGGCGCAAATTTGTTTCACTTCACTCAATTCACTGATCGCATGTTCTCCGATCAGCAGACCGATATTGCCGACGCGAAACCCCAACCGCCGCATTGTTTCAATCTGTTGGAAATTGCGCACCAACGGATCGGCTTGTCGATTGAGGGGACGATTAAGGGCTTCACCCGGAGTGAGCCAAGGTATTCTTTTACCATTTGTCGGTACGTTCATCATGCGTTGCAATTCCCATGTGATAGTTCAGTGGAAAAGGATTCCAGCATGATTATTGCTCAAAGCTGTATGAGAATTGTTGCAATGGTTTCGCATTGTAATGTAACAATTTTTCGTCCCGCCCCGGATAAGAAACCCATTCTGAATACAATGATTCTTTCTTGCCCGATTTGGTTTCGCTAACCAATGTCGTATTTTCTAAACCATGTCGTTTGATAAAATAGTTGACGTGGCGCATAGTTTTCTTCATCGCGTGTACGGTACGCATGGCTGATAGGGCTTTATTGGGCGTGTCGTTCAAGGAAACGGTAGCAAGTTGGCTGTCGAAATCTTTACGAGGCAGTTTGATCAAGTCCGCAAGCGAGTCTAAAGTCGTACCCCGCCGTGTGCCTTGTAACCGCTTCATCACCGAAAACCAAATATCTAACAATGACTTGGCAAAATTCGGATGCTGTTTTAGCACTTCGCGACGCACCACCAACACGTAGGTGATTTCATCCGGAATTTCACGGCTGTCAAAGATAATTTGCGCCCCTTGTTCTTTAATTAACTTGGGAATATTGGGATTTGTGGTGCTGACACCTAATACTTGATTATCCGTAAAGGTTTTTAGAATATCTGAAGCGATTGGAGTATTTTGAATTTTCACATACTGATTGGGAATAATCTGATTTTTGATCAGGAAGCGATCCAACAAGTAATGTTCCGCGGAAAATTGGCGCACCGCAAAAGTTTTACCACTGAAATGGCTTTCGTTACTGCTATTGCGCACCAAAATAGCCTCATTGCCTTCGCTGCGTCCGACCACCAAAATAATGTCTGATTCGATGTTATTTCCCACAAAGTGAATCACTGATTCAATATTGGTGGTGGCGATAGCATCCAATTCTTTGTCAACGAAACGCTGTACCAAACGCGTCGGCTCATCCACTACAAATTCGATATTTAAGTGGTATTTGTTGACATAATTTTGATAACCGGACTCTTGCTGCACTAAAAACCAAGGGGCACTTGCAATGTGATACGCCGCGCCAAATTTTAGTTGTGCAGTCTCATTTTTATTTGGCTCATTCTTTGCCGCAGTGGGAGCTCCTTCCTTAGCTGGGGTCGTAGCAGGTTTAGAATTGCCGCCCATAAAACTAGAGATGTAATCACAGGAGGCTAACGATAACAACAGTATGAAAGCTAAAAATATTCGCGCGTTGCTGGTAGCTTGATAAAACGACATAACGCATCCCTTATGTATGTGAATTGAGTCTGGGCTCTAACCAACGAGAAACGATTTGGGTATTATAACGGAATTGGCGGTGATTTGAGTCGCGCTCACCCTGCAAATAGGATAATAAATTTTTGAGCAAATAACAAGTTATCGCGGTCACTTAATGCACTACTTTAAGTTGACAGTGTTCGCAAAAACGCAGGGAGGCAGGCAGGACAGTCTAAATAGCATGTCTTAAAGAATGGGCAGTGTAACACAGGACAATCATTTGAAC
>JACCEE011840515.1_pt1 | contig 12753 bp, 11 predicted proteins | sample 7449931 | NCBI WGS metagenome assembly JACCEE01 (sample SAMN15323457, study PRJNA562643) | freshwater metagenome | isolation source: river surface water | place: USA:Blue River Watershed | collected 2017-08-19 | reverse complement strand
TTTAGTTTCCTTTCAAAACTGCTGCAGCCTGAACTTGTGTTTCCGTAAATCCTTGGTAGGCACAGATTACTGCCTCAAAATCGGATGGATTACTTAGGTATTTGAGTGCCAAAGGATTCCCAAAATAAACCAGGATGCAGGGCTTGGTTTTCACCAGTTCTCGGATTTCATCCAAGACGGTTTGCTCCATACCAAATTGATTCAAGGGCTTGTGACTAGGGACAAACACCGCCAACATCACTTTCTCTGTCTCTTCAATTATGGAGAACCGAAGTTCCAATTGTTGTGAAAAGATACTTGGACTAGTCGTAAAAAATTCCCGGTAACCCAGTTTTCCTGCTTTTGCCAATTCCTGGAGTGCTGCCGAATCAATATCACCTGAGATGACAGACACATAGTTTTCTGCCAAGGATTTTTGCAGTTGAGAATGGCTTTTCCAGTCAAAAGTAGGAATTGCTATGGGTTGGGTTTCGAGGACACCCAAGCGGGTTTTCAGCCCCATCACCTTTTCAAAAACAACCTGTATCTCTGAATCTGAGGTATTCTGGGTAATTTTCTCGATGCCCTCTCTCACATGATCCGAAAAGCATAGGATGTCATTCCCTGCATGGAAAGCCTGCCATTCCAGTTCCCCTGGCTCGGGATACAGATTGGCTACAGCCTTCATATTCAGTGCATCTGAGATGACTAGGCCTTTGAATCCCATTTCTCCCTTCAGCAAATCGGTAATCAGTTCGCGGCTGATGCTGGCAGGAATGTTTTTTCCCCCAGTCAGGGCAGGCACCGCTAAGTGTCCGACCATGATTAGTTCTACGCCCTGATCGATGCCTACTTGAAAGGGAAGTAATTCCTCCGCTTTCAGTTCTGCTTTGGATTTATGCAAAATTGGCAAGCCCAGATGCGAGTCCGTTGCCGTATCCCCATGTCCTGGAAAGTGCTTGAGGCAAGCTCCGATGCCAGCCTTTTTCATTCCCGAATAGGAAGCAAAGGCCAGTTGGGACACCTTTTCAGGCTCATTACCAAAAGAGCGGTAGCCAATCACTGGGTTGTTTGGATTCGTATTGACGTCGGCACAAGGGGCCAAATTGAGGTGAATGCCGGAGCGCTTCATATCCAAGCCCATGCGGTAGCCCACTTCTGTCACCCATTTTTTGGCATCGTTTTTCAAGGCACCTAAGGTAATGGCAAAGGGGTATTGGGGTGTATTTTCAATACGCATGGCCAAGCCATACTCCCCATCGATGCTGATCAGCAAGGGAATTTTGGAGACCTTCTGGTAGCGATTGATCAGTCCAATCAATTTTTCAAAAGTGCCACTTACATCTAGGACTTCTGCCCGCTTTTCAAAGTTGGCCGCAGCAGAATGCCTGCTGTGAAAAAAAGTCAGCCCCCCGATTTCCTGTTCTCGAATCAGGGTTTCGATGGCTTGGTAATTTTCTTCCGTATCGTGAATAAACGCCGCAGGAGAAAACAGCTGCGCAATTTTTTGTTTTTTGTTCATTTCATTTTTGTCCTTGCAGTACGAATTCTTTTTCGCTATTCGAAATTCAGCGTTAGACATTCGAAATTTGAAAATAAATCAATGATGAATGTCGAACGCTGAGTAGCGAATGTCGAAGTTTTTGGATTTCAGACTTTATCCTACTGCTTCTTCCCAAACTCCCTCGGGTACTTCACCGTATACGCCATCACAAATCCTGGAATCGTAGCGATCACCACCCAAACGAAGAATCCGGGATAGCCGAGCCACTGCTGCACGTAGCCACTGAGCATGCCAGGAAGCATCATCCCCATAGCCATAAATCCGGTGGCGAGGGCATAATGAGCAGTTTTGAAAATTCCTTCAGCCAGGAACAGCAAAAACACCATGAAGGCAGCAAATCCAAAACCATAGCCTAGCTGCTCAATTACGACCACAAAGGCTGCAAAGTACACGTTGTCCGGCTGGAGCCATGCCAAAAACACATAGCCAATATTGGGAGCGTTGATCGCAAAAGCCATGGGCATCATCCACTTGCCAAGCCCATCTCGGGAGATGAAGATGCCACCCAAAATACCGCCAACCAGTAAGGCAATCACCCCTAGCGTACCGTAAATAAATCCCACCTCGGTGGTGCTCAATCCCAAGCCTCCATCGACACGTTCATCCAAAAAGAAGGGCGAGGCCATCTTCACGAGTTGAGATTCTCCCAAGCGGTAGAGAAGTACAAAGCCTAAGGATAGTCCTATATTTTTCTTCGTAAAAAAAGTGGAAAACACCTTCCCAAAACTGGGTTGATCTTCTTTGACAATGCGCTCTTCTAGCACCTTGGGCGTAGCCAAGTAATTGATCCCTGTAAGTACAAGCATCAAGCCACCTACGCCCAACATGGTCCAAGACCAGGCCTGGGTAGGATCGGCAAACTTCTCTTCTAAAAAGCCGGCGACAATAACGATCAATCCCTGACCTGTAATCATCCCCACCCGATAAAAAGTGCTGCGCATGCCCACAAAAAAGCTTTGCTGCTCGGGTTTTAAGGCAATTAAATACAAACCATCCGAGGCAATGTCATTGGTGGCTGAGGCAAAGGCACCCATCCAAAAAAAGGCGAGCGTGAGCGTGAAAAAATGCGAACTACCCGTAGTCAATCCCACCCCCAAAAACACCAGAGACAGGATAAACTGCATGCTCAAAAACCATTGTTTTTTGTGACCAAAGAGTTCCAGAATCGGGCTCCAAATGGGTTTGATCACCCAAGGCAAATAGAGAAAGGAAGTGTACAGTCCAATGTCCGCATTGGAGATGCCTAGATTTTTATACATCACGACTGATACCGTAATGATCAGCACATAAGGAACCGATTCGGTGAGGTAGAGCGTGGGAACCCACAGCCATGGGTTTTTGGAGGCGCTTTGGGTCATGATTTGCGAAGTAAGTGTTGGTAGATGCTGATTTCTGAGCCTTCGATGATTTTTGCCCCAACCGCCTTTTCATAGAATTCTGCTGGTCCAACACCACCAATGATTGCATAGGCATAGCCCATTTCACGCATGGATTCCAATGATTTGAGGAGCAAGAGTTTCCCGATCCCTTTTCCTCGCTCCGACTCCAAGGTGCCTGTGGGGCCAAAAAAATTCCGTGCCGTACTTTCGTAGCAGGCAAAACCCAAGATGGCATTGCCCCGTTGCGCTATCCAACAGGATACGGGTTGGCGCGAAAAGGCCACTTCCACCTCCGAATGCCAATAGGAACCGAAAGCCTGCATGACCCAGTCGCACACCAAGTGTTTTTCGGGTGCAATCGCTCTGCGAACTACTATTTTTTCCTTTTCCAAAAGACGCTGCTCCAGTTCTGCGCCTGAAGGAAGTTCTAGGAGGCGAACGAGCATGTCTTTCATGGTCGTGAAGGTTTGTTGAGTTGGAGGACTTGACTCTGAATCACACGGCCATAGCTATCCACCCAGCGGATCGCCAGGTAGTTGCTGTTCAGTTGCGGGATGTCAAGGTTTGATTTTTGGGTACTTCCTACCCACACCTTGTGGAGTGGGGCCTGATGGATCCTGTTCAGGTCATTGCCGCCTTGAATAAGGGCATAGCGGATGGCAGGATCCAACTTCTTTTCCAGTTGGAGCTGGATTTTTGAAGTCAAATTTTGGAGATCCAAGACCTGCGGGGCGCTTATGCGTACTGGAGTTTTGGGTTCAAAAGCAGGAGGCAATACCGGAAGATCGTACACTTCTTTTTTCAGGAGTTGGGCGATATCCTGATTCTTTTGGTACATGGATTTGGCAGAGAAAAAGGCATTGCCTTGAATTTGAGGCAAAGTTCTTCCGTAATGCACTTGCGAGATAAGTTCCTTGGGCTCTTTCCAAGCGACATCCGAATCGTCTCGAATCTTGTATGGGCCATTGCCCAGGTAAATAGGAACCCCGTAACTGGTATTGGACCACCAGTCGGCAAGAATGCGATGGGAAGCAAGGCGATGCTCCATACTCCAATAAAGTTGAGGGATCAGGTAATCAATCCATCCATTTTTCATCCAAAGTAGCACATCTGCAAACAGGTCGTCGTAGTTGGTTTGCCCAGCTTGGGTGGGTGATCCTTTTGGGTCCTTGCTCTTATTTCTCCACACCCCAAATGGAGAGATGCCAAACTGAACCCAAGGCTTTTTGCTTTTGATGGTTTGGCTGAGGGCTAGAATTAGTTCATCCACATTTTGCCTTCTCCAATCGTCTTTGGACTGGCCTGGCTTTTTATAGGCAGCATAAGAAGCCTGGTCGGGAAACTCCAAATTGGGCTCTCGGTAGGGATAAAAATAGTCATCGAAATGGATGGCGTCAATGTCGTAGTTTTCGACTACTTCGTCGATGATTTTGAGTAGATGTGCTTTCACCTCGGGTAGTCCTGGGTCGTAATACCACTTGGTGCTGTATTTGAGCATCCATTTCCGATGTTTATTGAAGTCGTGTTCTGGGCTTAAAGCAGCGGTATTGAGATCCATGGTGGCGCGGTAGGGGTTGAGCCAAGCGTGAAACTCCAGTCCACGCTGGTGAGCGGCATCAATTAGCCATGTCAAGGGATCTTCTTGGGTTTTGGGTGCTGTCCCCTGTTGGCCAGTGAGGTACTTGGACCATGGGGCTAGGTCTGTGGGGTAAAAAGCATCCCCTGCAGTACGAATTTGGACGATCACCGCATTGAAATGCAGTCCTTTGTAATAATCCAAAAGCGCGAGGTAGTCCTTTTTTTGTTTTTCCCATGGGTCTGTGGGGGAGAGTGGCCAGTCAATATTGGCTACGGTGGCGATCCACACCCCTCTGAATTCTCGTGGAACCTCGGGTAGGGTGTGGGTTACGGTCACAAAGGAAGCCTCCTTGCTTGCTAAGGCATTACTTGAGGTTTCTGTAGCGCTAGTTTTTGGAGCCAGAGGATCCAACTGTTGGGCAGAACTGCCTGTCCATACGAAAAGTAAGAGAAGAAAAGGTGCGGTAAACTTGAGGGCCAGATTCATGGGGCAATCAAAGCGAAGGGAGTGGTTTTAAGTTCAAGTCGGTCAATTTTTTTCGCAAGCGATTCATGAAGGCATCTCCAGGATCTGACTTTACGGTACGGTAGTTGGGGTCCGTCTCTTTCCAAAGATCTGTTTTTTGGAAGCGCTGGTATTCGTGGTGGCCAATGACGTAGTCGATTGGATATTTTCGTTTCAAGTAGCGAATTAGTTTCTCGTTGGCCTCAAGCTGGGCCTTGGTTAGAGGCATGTCGTCGCTACCAATATTTTCTATGCCGATGGCCAAGTAATTGAGCCCGATCACGTGCCGAGCAAAGGTAGTTTCTGGAAGTAGGCGAAAAATGGTGCCGTCGCGATCGATCAAAAACTGACTGGAAACATTCAAGTTGCTTGCACCGGTGAGGTCGGCTCTACCGCCCAAGGTGGTTGGGTTGAAGACGTCAAAGGTCACTTCGATGTTGGAGATGGCCGTCCAGTGAACTACCACCATTTGGGGCTTGATGGTTGCGGTGGTTTGGGTGAGTCCGTGACGCTCCTTGAGGTAGTTTAGCGAGAGCTGCTCTCGTTCGGCGTTCCAGGTGATGGGTTTGTCAAAAATGCGTAAAGTAGCCTTTTGGCTGTACGCAGTGAAGCTAATGCAGGTCAAAAGCCAGCCAAGGAAAAGCGTGATTCGGTTCATGGGTAAAGGAGAAAAAGGACCTAAGTACTAAGTTAGGCAGAAAAAGGGAGGAATACACCTTGGGTAAGGCAGAAACAGAAAATCTGGTTCCTCTACGTAATTTTTCCTGCGGGAATAGGCCCTTTTTGGAAGATTACTAAAAGCTGACTCCAAACTTTTTTCCCAAATCGGTCAAATCTTGAATCACTGGATCGAGTAAAGGAATGCCTTCTTTTTTTCGAAGGGTTTCGAGTTCCCGCTCTGGGTCTCCAGGGATCACTACTTTCTCATGACCTGGGGTAGGTTCTGCCGATCGAAATCTACGGATCCACTGATCCATATGTCCTTTGAATTCGTCAGCAGGCCGGAAGGCATCTACGCGCATGGCTCCAAAAAAGTGTCCAATCCCTTTGCCAACGAGATTGGGGAGGGGATCAAGAAATGCAACGAAGGGAGGGACCCAAGGTCCGTAATTGGCGCCGGAAAGTACGGCGGATAGAATGTCCACTACCGCACCCAGGCCGTAACCTTTGTGGGAACCGTGCTCTCGGTCTCCGCCGAGAGGAAGTAATGCCCCTCCATCTTTTACTCCATTGGCAGAAGTGGTGGGGTTTCCAGACTTGTCCTGCACCCATCCACTGGGAGTGTCCTGGCCTTTACGTTGCAGCATTTCTAGTTTGCCGTTAGCCGCTGTAGTGGTAGCCATATCCAGCACAAAAGCAGGCTCCTCGTTGGCCGGTATAGCCACAGAAATTGGATTGGTGCCGAGGAGGCGTTCCTTCGAAAAAGTAGGGGCCACGAGTGGGCTAGCATTAGTCATCGAGATACCAATCATGTCTTGAGTTAAGGCCAACATGGCATGGTAGCCCGCGATGCCGTAATGGTTGGAATTTTTGACGGATACCCAGCCTGTTCCAACCTGCTTGGCCTTTTCCATAGCCACTTTCATGGCAAAAGGTGCCACCACTAGACCAAGTCCACCGTCTCCATCTACTACGGCAGTGGAGGGAGTTTCATAGCTCACACGCAACTTCGGTGCTGCATTGATTCTTCCTTTTTCCCATAGCCGCACATAGCCACTGAGCCGTGCTACACCATGGCTATCTACGCCGCGAAGGTCTGCCGAAAGCAACACCTTTGCCGCCATTTGGGCATCCACTTCGGGACAGCCAATCTTGAGGAGCATGTCGTAGGTGAAGCGGTACAAGTGATCGTAGGAGAATTGTTGCATGGCTGCCGGGGTAAATAGCGATAATGTATGTTGCAAAGATAGAAATCAAGAGGCAGGGTGTATTCCCTTACTCTTTTTAAAAAATGCGAAGTAATTGTTTTCCTCCAGGAAAAGCTTAAAGGTTTATTTCCCCCGAGAGCATTCGGGATACTGCGCCCTCTTTTAAAGAATAATGGGAGCAGCGAATGCTTTCCACTTGGAGACGCTTTAAGATAAAGTCGATAAGGCAGCTTGCAACCACAATCATGTCCACCCGCATGGCAATCATGCCCGGAATGAGTAATCGTTCTGCTCTATTTTTGGTAACCAGCAACTGAAAAAGTTGGTAAAAATGGTTCACTGGCAACTCGAACACATGCTCTCCAGTGAGTTTGCATTGGAGCATGGTCGCGTAATACATGTCGATCAAGGTATCAAAGGTACCTGAGGCTCCTACAAATCCACTTGGTTTGAAGGTAGCAATGGCTTCAAGTAAGGGCTGAAGTTTTTCTCCACAGTACTGTTCTAGCTTTTCTACCTCTTCTGGCAAAATAGGGTCATGGTAATGGAATGCATCCAAAAGACGCTGTCCACCTATTTCAAAACTTCTTTTCCAGAATACCTGATCTGCATTGCCGATGATAAATTCAACAGAGCCCCCACCGATATCCATCATCAGAGAGGTACGCTCGTCCAGCGCTCCTGAAAAATGAATGCCCTCGTAAATCAACTGTGCTTCTTCTTCTCCAGAAATTACATGGATTTGAATGCCAAGTTGCTCCCTTACCTTGTTGACAAAATCGGGACCATTGGTGGCATTTCGTACAGCCGAGGTGGCAAAGGCAAATACTTGGCTGATTGCTTCCCCATCAATCAAGTTCTTAAAGTGCCCAAGGGTATGCACCGCTCTTGATTCGGCTTCGGGAGTAATCTGATTGTTCGTGATGCCTCCTTGACCCAATTTTACAGCGATTTTTTCCTTGTAAATGGTCTTAAATTCTTTTCCATGCAGTTCCACCAACAACAGGTGAAAGGTGTTGGTCCCCATATCAATCACTGCAGCCTTTTTGGGATTTACCATTGCCATTTTTTTTGGATGGGCGAATATAGAAAGTTTTTTAAAAGTTCCATTTTAAGTTTTTATGCATTGGATAAAACACAGGTTAGTAGCAGGTTGATGGAGTCTTGGGATTTGATTTGCTGCGAAAAGGCTTTTTCTATCCGTTGGAGCGTTTATCTTTGGTAGAAGAAATAATCCCCCGTGATGACAGATCCAAAGAACCCAAATTACAGCCCATCAGGTCACCTAGAGAAAACCGCTCTTTTGGCAAAAAAAAATGCAGAAGCCGAGCAAGGGGGTGGGGCAGCGCGAATTGATGCCCAACACAAAAAAGGAAAACTTACGGCTAGAGAGCGGATCGCATTGCTCTTGGACGAGGGCACCTTTGAAGAGTTAGATAAGTTTGTGATGCACCGCGCCAAGGACTTTGGTTTGGACAAGGAACATTACCTCGGCGATGGTGTAGTGACAGGATATGGGGAGGTGAATGGTCGCTTGGTCTATGTTTATTCCCAAGATTTTACTGTTTTTGGAGGTTCCCTTTCTGAGACCCATGCCGAAAAGATCTGCAAGGTGATGGATTTGGCGCTAAAGAATGGAGCCCCAATTATTGGAATGAATGATTCGGGCGGCGCTAGAATACAGGAGGGCGTCAATTCCCTCGGGGGCTATGCGGACATCTTTTACCGAAATACGCTTGCTTCAGGGGTGGTACCTCAAATTTCTGCCATAATGGGTCCTTGTGCAGGTGGAGCAGTGTACTCTCCTGCGATTACGGACTTTATCTTGATGGTAGAAAATACCTCCTACATGTTTGTGACGGGACCCAACGTTGTCAAGACGGTTACCCAGGAAACAGTGACTGCAGAGGAGTTGGGTGGAGCTTCCACCCACAGCACCAAGTCAGGAGTGACCCATTTTGCCTGCGCCAATGAGGTGGAGGCACTGAAGCGAATCAAGTCCCTGCTGAGCTACCTCCCACAGAATTGCGAGGATCGAGCACCGAGCTATCTCTATGAACCCAAGAAAGACGAGTCGAGGCCTATATTGGATTCCTTGATTCCAGAAAACCCAAACCACCCCTACGACATGCGGGAAGTGATTGGAGGCATTGTGGACGAAGGGTCCTTTTTAGAAGTACATGAGAGCTATGCAGACAATATTGTAGTTGGTTTCGCGCGAATTGCCGGCAGAAGTATCGGCATTGTGGGCAATCAGCCCCAATCCATGGCAGGGGTTTTGGACAATCATGCATCAATCAAGGCAGCGCGCTTTGTGCGCTTCTGTGATAGTTTCAATGTGCCACTATTGGTGTTGGTCGATGTGCCGGGATTCTTGCCAGGCACTGATCAGGAATGGAATGGGATCATTACCAATGGAGCGAAGTTACTTTATGCCTTCTCCGAAGCCACTGTACCTCGGATCACCGTCATCACTAGAAAGGCCTATGGTGGAGCCTACGATGTAATGAACTCCAAGCATATTGGAGCAGATTTGAATTATGCTTGGCCTATGGCTGAAATCGCCGTGATGGGGGCAAAGGGAGCTGCAGAAATTATATTTAAAAAAGAGATCGCCGAAGCTGAAGATTCAGAAGCCAAACTTCAGGAGAAGGTGGAGGAGTATACAGCCAAGTTTGCCAACCCATACCGTGCTGCTCATCGGGGATACATTGACGAAGTAATTCTCCCTTCTGACACGCGAGCCAAATTGATCAAAGCATTTAAAATGCTCGAGAATAAGGTGGATAAATTGCCTCGAAAGAAGCACGGCAATATTCCACTTTAAGTTGGAACGAGGCCGCTAGTAATCCACCATTGAAAAATTTTCACTAAACCAAAACCATTGTGCTTTTCAAGCATGCTGGAGAATTTATAAAGCGATGAATGAGACTCAATTTTTGAAAACCTATTTAAACAATGCTTCTCCTACAGGGCATGAAGCTTCGGGACAACAAATCTGGTTGGATTACATCAAGCCTTTTGTTGACAGCTATTTTACCGACTCCTATGGTACTGCGGTGGCAGTGATTGAGCCCGATGCGCCCTTTCGCGTGGTGATTGAAGCCCATGCCGACGAGATCAGCTGGTTTGTCAACTACATCAAAGACGATGGATACATCTATGTTCGTCGGAATGGAGGATCAGATCACATGATTGCCCCCTCCATGCGGGTAAATATCCATACCGACAAGGGAATTGTACCCGGAGTCTTCGGTTGGCCAGCCATCCATGTACGGAAGGAGGGAAAAGAAGACGCGCCTACCTTGGACAATATTTTTATTGATGTGGGCGCGCAGTCCAAAGCCGAGGTAGAGCAATTGGGGATACATGTGGGTTGCGTCATCACCTTCCAGGATGAGCTTACGGAATTGAATGGAAAGTATTGGTCAGGCAGAGCCTTGGACAATCGAATTGGGGGTTACATGATTGCGCAGGTAGCCCGCAAAATCAAGGAATCGGGAAAGAAACTTCCTTTCGGTCTTTACATCGTCAATGCGGTTCAGGAAGAGATTGGACTTCGTGGGGCTGAAATGATTGCGCAGCGAATCAAACCTGATGTGGCGATCATCACTGATGTATGTCACGATACTACGGCGCCACTCTACAGCAAGATAAGCAGTGGTGACCAGGCCGCGGGCAAAGGTCCTGTGCTTACCTATGGGGCTTCGGTGCACAAAAAATTACTGGATTTGATTATTGCTGCTGCGCGAAAGCATGAGATTCCTTTTCAGCGAGCCGCAGCTTCACGGACTACAGGTACGGATACGGATGCCTTTGCCTATTCCAATGGAGGGGTGCCATCTGCGCTGATCTCCCTTCCATTGAAGTACATGCATACGACGGTAGAAACGGCCAGCAAAAGCGATATCGAACAGGTCATCGAACTGATGTATGCATTTTTGGTGGACTTTGATCCGAGTTTTGATTTTCGATACATCAGTTAAGGAGAAGCCGTCTCCATTTGTATAAATTATAGAAATGGGGTTGGGACTTTTTTTTAACTTGTTGATACAATCCTGAATTTCTAAAAAATCAGGTTTGCAGGTTGAATTAAAAAGTGAAAAACACGAGTTTGAATTAGTCCATAAACTAACTGGAAAATGAAAAAAATTGCTGTTGTACTAGCGCTTATGGCAGGGCTTGGATTTGGGTGCAGTCCAAAGTCTCAAGAATCTGCTAGTGGATTGGATTCCTTGGGGACTGGGGCTCAGGCCGAAAATGCATTGACTCCTGAGGAGCAAGCCGAAGGTTGGATCTTGTTGTTTGATGGGAATAGTATGCAGGGCTGGCGTGCCTTTAATGGGGACACGACTCCTGCCAATTGGGTGATTGAAGAGGGTGCGATGAAGGGATTGGGTGCTACGGGTGGAGCCGATTTTGGTGGAGATGTGGTGTATGGAGCACAGGAGTTCGAGGAGTTTGAATTGAAGTTTTCTTGGAAAATCTCCGCAGGGGGTAATTCAGGGGTATTCTACCATGTGGTGGAGGGCCCAGCCTACAAGGCTCCTTATTATACAGGACCGGAATACCAGGTGATCGATCAGTTGGGCTTTGCACAACCTCTTGAAAAGTGGCAATCACTTGCAGGCGATTATGCCATGTATGAGCCGGATTACGAAGGAGTGGTGAAGCCTGCCGGGGAGTGGAATGAGTCCAAGATTGTGTTTTCTGAAGCAGGTGCCAGCTATTGGCTCAATGGAAAGCAGACGGTTGCTTTTGTGCCTTATTCTGAGGACTGGAAGACGCGACGGAATTCAGGAAAGTGGAATGATTTTCCCGATTACAAAATTGCCCGCAAGGGGCTGATTGCATTGCAGGATCATGGGGATCCTGTTTGGTACAAAAACATTAAAATTCGACCCTTATGAAAAAAGTGATTTTGGTAGTCTTGCTACTAGTTGGGATGCAGGCGGTGTATGCCCAGAAAAAGGAAAAGCTATTTAACGGAAAAGACCTGACGGGATGGACCGTATATGGTACCGAGAAATGGTATGTTGAGAAGGGTTTGTTGGTATCCGAGAGTGGGCCTGACAAGGGCTATGGCTATTTGGGCACCACAGCCGAGTATGGTGACTTTGAGGTGGAGTTGGAATTTAAGCAAGAGGCCAATGGAAACTCTGGAGTATTTATCCGCTCCACAGTAGACGGCACCAAGGTATCTGGCTGGCAGGTGGAAGTAGCTCCTCCGGGCAACGATACCGGGGGGATTTACGAATCCTATGGTCGAGGCTGGTTGATCAAGCCTGATCCAGAGAAGGATAAGGCCTTAAAGTTTGGGGAATGGAATACGATGCGAATTGTGGTTCAGGGGGATCGGGTGATTTCCTATGTAAATGGGGTAGAGATGGTCAACTATGCGGACGAGAAGATTGGAGCAGGAAAAGGCGGTGTTTTACTTCAAATCCACGATGGGGGAGGAATAAAAGTCTATTGGAGAAATATAGTTTTGAAAAAATTATAGTTTACCAAATTTTAAATAAGTTGATGCCCTGTAAATTCCGATTTACAGGGCATTTTTTCTGTAAATTTTTCTTGTTCAGGCTCAAGCACTTGTGCAATTCCCGGGTAGAATCTTGATTTATTCTTGTCAATTGGATTCTTTTTACGATCTTTGCACTCCCAAAAGGCGGGTAAGCTGTTTATTGCGGGGTTCAAGTTGGTATTGAGAAGCTTGGTTTGAGGGGTAAATTGGTTAAAATTTATTTTCTTGAATTAGTTGTGTTGAAGGTGATATTGATTACCTTTGCAACCCTGTTCGGAAGGAATGGGAAAAAATTAGTGGATTAAAAGGGTTAAAATCCGATTAATGTACGTGTTCTGGAAAAGTCCGGAAGCAAG
>JACCEE011385897.1_pt1 | contig 12753 bp, 10 predicted proteins | sample 7449931 | NCBI WGS metagenome assembly JACCEE01 (sample SAMN15323457, study PRJNA562643) | freshwater metagenome | isolation source: river surface water | place: USA:Blue River Watershed | collected 2017-08-19 | reverse complement strand
TGCTGAACCTGATCGGCCGGCATGTATCCGAGTTTATCGTACAAACCCATTCCATCGCGATCGTGCATCGAAGTCACTTTCATGGCTTCAAAAGCCAACTGCTGATCAAAATCACCAATTCCTTTCAGGATTGCTTCGGCAATTACCGAAATAGAATGATTCCCGACCATACACCAGGTTTCGTTTCCTTCGAGTTCCCACACGGGCAATAATCCGGTTTGCTTGTAATGATCGAGCATCGATTTAACCATGTCGTTTACTTTCGGTTGCTGTGTTAACGTAAATAGCGGATGCAAGGCCCTGTAAGTATCCCATAAAGAAAAAACGGTATAACGGTTGTATCCGGTTGCCTTTTGTAAATCACCATTTACGCCTTTGAAATCGCCATTTAAATCGGAGAATAATGATGGTGCAACCATGGTGTGATACAGCGAAGTATAAAAAATAGTCTTTTGAGCAGAGTCGCTGGATTGAATCCTGATTTTTGAAAGTTCTTTTTCCCAGGCGTCAGAGGCGGCTTGCGCTGTAGCTTCAAAATCCCAGCCAGCGAGCGACGAATCTAAATTAGCCAGCGCATTTTCGATACTTACCGAAGAGATGCCAACTTTGGCCATCACTTGTTTTTGTCCGAATTTTAGTACACCAACTATCCGGCCTTCACCGCCTACATTTTCGGTAATCGATTTGGTGATGGGTGCTGAGAATCGGGCTGCAAAATATACATGCTGATCTTTTGCCCAACCATTCGATAAACGCGAACCGGTTACCAGTAAACTATCCACAACATTCAGTGATGTTTGGTAAGGTTTGTCCCAGTTGATGGCAAATCCAAGATTGATAATCAGGTTATTTTCAGCTCCTTCAGGAAACGAATAGCGATGCAGTCCGGCTCGTTCGGTAACTGTAAATTCAGCTTTGATATGGCTGTTTTTTAGCGTCACCGCATAATATCCTGCTTTTGCCGTTTCCTGATCGTGACTGTATTTTCCGGAGTAACGGGCTACAAAATCGGCGTTTTGTTCACCTTTCTGAAAGGTTACTTCCGAAGAAACCGGTAAAAATGAGATATCAGCCAGGTCGCCGATCCCGGTTCCGCTCAGGTGGAGGTGACTGAAGCCAGCCAGGATACTATCGGAATAATGATAGCCTGAACACCAGTCCCAGCCCTGAGTTCCATTGTCGGGACTCAACTGAATTTGTCCGAAAGGAAAAGCGGCTCCCGGATAAGTATGCCCGTGATAGGCAGTTCCGATAAACGGATCGACAAAGTCGGTAAGCCGATCGTCCTGTGTCTTTTTAGGCGCTGTTGTGGTACATGCCGACAACAGAAGTACTGATGCCGCAAGGATTGAAAAAAGTTTTGTCATTGGAAAAGGTTTTATGTCAATGGGCAGCAAATGTAAAGAAAAAGATTAAAAGGCGGCATCCAAGTCTCAAGTCGGCTTGTGCAAAACGGTTGTATTTGTTGCAAAGTTTATTTCAAAGATTTTTCTTGTCTTCAGATTTGAAGCCAATACGATTATTGTTCGAATAAGAATTCCTGAGAATTACTCCATTCCGGGAGCTGAAACGGTCGCCGAAATTGAATACAAACACCCGCATAAAAAGGAACTACTGTCCGACCCAGAATTTATACCGTTTTTCACCATAAACTTTTAATTTCCCCTTGAACGTAGTGGTTTCAGGAATGTCGGTTGTGGTTTTGATAAATCCTTCGAACGGGACTTCATATACACCTTGGGGATTCATCAAATAGTCAATCAGCGGCAGAGCCTCTATTTTCATCAGGTTCTTGTAATAATCAATCATAAAACCCTCTTCAAATGTATCTTTCACTTTTTTATCGGCCTCCAGCAGGTTGTTCGCCATTAGCGCGTTTACAAAATCCGCTCCGTATGACTCTCCTTTCGAATTCATTGTTAAATCCAGCGTGAGGCCCTCAGTTACTGTAAGCGTATTTCCTTCCTGACTGGTGAATTTGCCGTATCCTTTAACTTCCTGCTCGCAGTTGGGACATGGTGAAGCCGATATGAATAGCGTAAACATCGGGTTTTTGCCTGTTTGAAGTTGCCTCGACAAGCCCAACAATGAGAAGTTAATTTCAGGCGAAGTTCCGATTGCTCCGGCCAGTTTTTGTTCCTGGATTTCTGCCGGACTTTCCGATTTCATATACATGCCTGACACCAGCATCATGCCTGCAGTGATCTCATGCTGATTTTCAGAGTCTGAAAAAACGTAATTGCTGCTCATGAAGTTGTCTTCATAGCCAATAAATTCAGACGGTTCAGCTTTGAAGAATTTTAAATCGTTAAGGTTGAATGCGAGGAAGAAAGGGGCTTTCAACCGGTATTCGCGCTTAAAGGTTTGGTCATTAGTGTTGAAGACGACTTCGGAAGCATATTCCAATTCGATTTCGGCTTTCACGGAATAATCGAACTCGGAAGGACCATGAATTTTTTGGTACGGTTGAGCCCCAACGGCATTTGCCAATAGTGTGCAAACAAGAACAATTCCAAAGTTTTTCAGGCTCGACAATAACCTGAAATCGCTGTGCCGGGTTTTCATACGTAAATATTGTTGTTAATTTGTTGAAATTTAAATGCGTACATGTGGAACTCCATGCCATAAAAAATAGCTTTCTCCACAAGATTTACATGACCTTTTGTGCCACCACCTTGAATATTGTTACCGTGGCATGTTCGTTTCATTTGCTTATAATTTGTTTTTTTTGTGCCAGATTGTTTGTCCTGATGTATCTCGGGAGAATTCGTCAATAATCATTCTCTTGTGTGAGAGGTAATTATACAGGTTCGTTTCAACAGTTGGCTTGCTTTGATGTAAAATTTAATGTGCCACCAGATCGAAGGTTTTACGCCAAAGGTTTTCCTGTTCATACAATTGCATCATATTCCATTGATGTACATTGTCGTATTCCTTGTTGGATACTGTTGGTTGAATGTGCTGTTTGTTGATTACCAGTAGCTTAATTTCTCCTGACCCGGACATGCCCAAGAGTTCGTGATTTATTTTCACCAGGGGCTCACCTTCATCGAACCCATTTAACGGGCATAATCCGGAAGCGTTGCGAAATTTTTCCATGGCATAAATGGAATAGTAAGCCTGATGTTTACGTTCACTCTCTGGCATGTTAAGCCATTCTTTTTTCAACTCTTTAACCAGATCTACCCCTTCGGATGTGAACATCACTTCCATATTTTTCAGCGCTTCTTCCTTGAGTTTTTCGGCTTCTAGCTTATCTACTTTGAGCAATGCCTTGTAAGCATCGTCAATATTTTTTATGTACTCTGCCTTTTCGGGCAGCGGATTCTTTTGTTGTTCTTTTATCTGAGTTCTTATTTCAGCTTGCAAAAACTCTTCACGGGTCACGGGAAGGAATGGTTCAACGCCTTTTTTCGCAACAATGGTTATTTCATCGCGGGTAGTTTGATAGATGGAAGCACCATGAAAATAGGCAATTCTACGCGGGCTGACATAAATATTTTCGACAACGGCGTTGCCTGGAACGTAACCCGAAAGGTAATTGATGTAAATGGTTACTTTAGATGCAACCTCGTAGTTCGCAAACTTACCGATCGTATTTTCTGAAATGTATGGTGCAAAAAGCAGCTCAATGATTGCTGAGGTTTTCGATGCCTGATCGTTTTTTTGATCACGAAACGAATCATCCGGAAACACCTGAACCGATGTATTGAACCTGGCTTCGAAGCCTATCGGGGGCTGTAGCTTTTCCCATTGCGACAGAATTGAAACGATGGTTTGGGCCGATTGTTTGCAGGCAACCACTGCTTGTTCAGAATAGTTTAGTCTGAACGGGTTATTAAAAAATACCTGCTGTTTTACCTCGCCTTTTGTGTAAGGCATCATTCCAAAAACTACTTCATCGGAAAATAGTTGCTGGCTGAATGATGATACCGATATCAGAAAAGCAAGAACCACAATCAGTAACTTAGTTTTTAAGTGGATTTGTTTCATGTTTTTTTCAGTTCGTTCCCTTTAATTCATGTGCGGTTCCGAGTGCTTTAATTTTTACCTGATCGGGTTTCGTTTCGCCACGAAGTGTTTCCCAAATCCAGCATAGCTTTTGCGTGATCTTCCACTAACGACATTGACTGGATTGCCTGAAGATCTGCAATGTTTTGCTCAATACCGGTTTGTTCCTTTAGCATCCTGCATTTTAGCACGGCCAGGTTGTCGAGCAGGTTAAATATTTTGGGCAAGTCGGTTTTTCGTGTATTCAGGTATTGCTTATACTTGGGGGTCGTTTCTTCGCAATAGGCTTTGTACACAGGAGGCAGGTTGTGCTCAAAATATTCGTCGATTGCCTTTTGATTTATGCAATGTTCTCCCTGGTAAATTTCTTTTGGCGCGCTTTTCTCCACGCGCTCCACTGTTTCCTGTAGTTTCTTTTTTGCATTTCTTTCGAGCAAAGCATAATCGCTGGCCATTGTTTTCCATTTCTCCACATGTTGGTTGAACTGGCTTTCCAAATCTGCAATTTGCGTGGAAATAGCAGCAATTTTAACTGCTTTGCCTTGTTTTGTATTTCCCGAAGAATTCCGATTTGCGGCGTACTGTTTTCCCCATTGTTGCAATTCGGCTTCGCTCATGTTTTCCATTTGGTCAATCTCGTGTTGCGAAATTCCATACTGCTTCTGCATTTGCTGCTCTGCCAATTTTTCACCATCGGCTTCGGTGCCTTGGTCGCCGAGCCTTTTTAGTTCTGATTGAGCTATTCCTGTTTTTTTTGAAATCCCGCTTATCAGTTCATCAGGGGTTGGGTTTCCATATTCAATCCGGTCTCGTTCTTGCTCAATGGCAGCAAGAACACGGTGTATCTGGTCGCTGTACTGGTCTTCTTCGGCCTGCATACAACCACACGTGTTTGCCAACAGCGGTGGCAGTTGTGCCAAATGTTTTTGACCAACGGAAGATTGTGCCGTTGCAGGTATTGTGCCATACAAAATGCAAACGATCATTAAAATATGTTTCATGTGAATAAATTTTTACTTAACGTCTTAAAATTTGCGTATTAACACTGCCTGTTTTTTCAAAATATCCAACATATGGAATAGCCATTTAACCATTTTCGGTTTGTATGAGCTTTTAGTGTTCGAGTACCGATCCTTGAACTTTTGCCCATCCTTCGGGAAGCGACACGGTAATATAACTCTTGGCTGGTTGCGGAAATACTGAAAAAGCAAGCATCAATCCGCATAAAAGAAATAGCATTTTGTACATATGGTTTGTTTTAGCTGGTGTTGGATACTGCATAAGAAAATAAACTGAAGGTTATTTTCTTCCTAGCCAAAACTTTACATCTTTATAAACTCAACTCTACGGTTTTTAGCTTTTCCTTCAGTGTTTGTATTTGGTGAAATGGGGTCCGATTCTCCTTTGCCATCAGTTTGAATGAGACTCCCATCAATCCCGAATTCACCAGAAAGTACATTTTTCACCGATGCGGCCCTACGCTTTGACAAATCCAGGTTTTTGGCATCATCTCCATCGCTATCTGTATATCCAATAATTTTGATTTTTACAGTTGGGTTTTCTTTTAATGTTTTGGCAATATCGTTGAGGGTTCCAAACGATTCGGGTTTTACAACATCTTTGTTTACATCGAAATAGATGCCATAACTGACCAGTTTTCCTTCAGTAATAAGTTTGCTGCGGGTATCAGGCGCTGCGGTGGTAATTTTGATGTTTGTTACATAAGGCGAACTATGTGTGCTCCAGCCACTAAAGCGAAATCTGTTAAACTTTGTACCTGCATGGATATTTGTTGGCATGTCAAATGCTTTAGCTCCCTGATGATAGATACGCAACCTGCGGTTTTGTACCCAAATAATCAGGTGATTGACTTGCCCCATAACTACTGGCTTTGTTGTCGATTCTCCTTCAATCCAGCCTCCGGCATCAATACTGTTATTATATCCTTTTGTGTACCAACGACCTTCTTCGAATGAAATATGCAACCCCCTTTGCCCTGGATAAAGGTCGTCAGTTAATTCAGCGTTTTCCGGATCTTCGTAAAAAGTGAGTGTATATCCATTTGCAAAATCTCCATCGGGAATGATATCAAATTCAGTAATAAAATTTTCGGGCATGGCGATTTGTTTGGTGTAGCAATAAACAGCATCTTCTTTATTCAAGTGAAACCAGTTTCCCGGAGCAATATTTACAGTTTTAACTTCTCCACCGCCATTGGTAGTCCAAAGTGCAGGGAAATCGCCAATGGCATCCTGCGAAAAATCTTCGAAATAAAGTACTTTATCACCAGGGACGAAGTCGTATTTAGTGAAACTTTGGAGGTTTTGCGAAATTTGGACTGGTTTATCTGTGGTGGGATCAGATACATTGTTTTCTTCTTCTGATTCATCTTCAGCATTGTTTTGCTGTTCCTCCGTGTTTTCTTCCGAATTCGTTTTTTTCTTTTTGAAGAGCTTGCCAACACCTTCTTCAATTTTGTCGATGCCCCGGTCAATCCCTTCGTCAATGCGCTGGTCGGTACGGTCGAACGATTTTTCCTTTATTTTTTCTTTAACATTAAACTGGGCAAACGTGCAGGAAGCAACCAGTAACGCGGCAAGTAAGAAAATGTACTTTTTCATGATACGTTCAGTTTTAAAGGTCAATATCAATTTGGTTTTAGTCGAAAATATTCTTTGCTGTCAAAGTTAAATCGTGTTATTTCCGCCGAAAACCCCCTATGGGGGGTATTTCATTTATTTTTAGCTTTTTATTGCTGTATTTTGTTGTATCTTTTCCTTGTTTTTAACCCTTTGGGGGGTAGGTGTTTTGCAGGCATTTGAGTTATTTTGTAGTTAAAACTAAAAATCATGTCAGAGCAAATGCGGTGTTTCTTTTGGACACTGGTTATTGCAATCAGTGTGAATTGCCTCTTCTCTTTTAAGGTAAAAGCACAATCAGACGAAAAACTTGATAGTTTGCTGTTGTGCCTGCCGAATGCGAAAGCCGACTCAAATGCAGTACTTCTTTACTTTAAAATAGGCGAGCTTTATGAAAAGTCGGATCTTACAAAAGCGAAGGAATACTACAATAAAGCCCGGATGCTTTGCGATAAAATAGGCTACTCCAGAGGCTATTTTACTTTTGCTGTCAACTACTCGTATGTGTTGGATATCGAAGGACAGCATGATTCTGCAATAGTTGTTAATCAAAAAGCACTGGAACTGGCTGAAACCGAAAAAAACAGGAAACAGATTGCCGTGGCTTTAGGGGGTCTTGGAAAGTCTTACACCTATAAATCGCAATACGAAACAGCATTGGATTATTATCAAAAAGCGCTTCCGTACGTTGAAGAAGCTAATGATAAAGCATTGCAAGCCAAATTCAATGATATATTACAATGCCTTTATTATTACCTGAAACAACACGACAGGGCCATCGCTTATGGAGAAAAAGCCGTTGCGATCCTAAAAGACAAACCCAATAGCCAGGAGTACGGGAATGCGTTAATGAATCTGTCTGTTAGTTATTTGCACCACAAACCGCCGTTGCCTGAAAAAGCGCTGGAAGGGCAACTGGAAGTTTTACGCATAGCAAAGCTCAACGGTAACTTAAAAATGCAGGCTTCATCGTTGAATAATATTGCAGATTGTTATTTAAGCCTCAAAAAACCGGAAGATGCCAGAAACTATCATGAGAAAGGGCTGGAATTGGGAAAACGCATGAATTCGGTTCGGACGATTTATATCTCATCCATGGGATTGGGCTATTACGAAATGCAGAAAAATAATTTTGATCGGGCAGAAACATATTTCAGCGAGGCTCTTGCCATTGCACAAAAACACAAAATGTTGAAGCAGGAAAAGGATTGTGTTATGGCTTTTGTCGATCTTTCGCTTGCCCGGAACGATTATGTAGCCTACAAACGATATGAAAGAAGTCTGGATTCGCTATCCAATATTGTTTTAAATGAAACCATTCAGAAAGCATTGCTCGAACTCGAAACAAAGTACGAAGCCGAGAAAAAGGACTCCAGAATAGTAGCTCTTGAACGGGAACGAAAGTTGGTTTATTGGTTAAGCGGATCGGGAATTCTTATTTTCATCCTGTTAGTGACCCTCCTGTTCTTCCGGAACAGAATAATTAAACATCAGAAAATAATCGCTGAACACCAGGTTGTTCAATTAATACAGGAGAAACAACTGATTGCCAGTCAGTCTATTCTTGAGGGAGAAACTGCAGAACGAAGCCGCCTGGCCCGCGACCTGCACGACGGGCTTGGAGGAATGCTTTCGGTGGTAAGGTTAAACCTGAAGGGTATAAGAACCGGTGCATTTATAGAAGATGAAGATGTCAGCCGTTACGGCAAAGCACTTTCCATGCTCGATGATTCGATTAAGGAGTTACGGCGCGTTGCTCATCACATGATGCCCGAATCGTTGCTGAGATATGGGTTAAAAGCTTCGCTGACCGATTTTTGCAACGATATCCCATCTGTTCAGTTTCACTATTTTGGCAACGACAACCGACTCGACTGTCCGCTTGAAATACTGATTTACCGCTCTGCCCACGAACTGGTAAACAATGCACTTCGCCATGCCGAAGCCACACATATCAATTTACAACTGGTTCAGGAAGACGACAGGGTTTCACTTACTGTTCAGGATGATGGTAAAGGGTTTGATCCGGATACTACCCCAAAAGGAATGGGACTTGATAGTGTGAACAATCGGGTTGCTTCCTTCGATGGAAAAATGAGCATCTACTCATCACCAGGAAATGGTACTGAAATAAATATCGAATTTCAACTAAAGCGAAAATTATGATACGGGTTCATATTGTTGACGACCATAAAATGCTGGTTGAAGGCTTGCGTATGCTTATCAACGAATCCGGAACAGCCAAAGTTACTGCTGTATCTCATGATGCTGCGCAATGCTACCGCATATTGGCCGCTGAGACTCCCGATGTACTGCTGCTCGACATTAATTTGCCCGATGCCAATGGGGTTGACCTCTGCGCCGAACTGAAATCCAAATATCCGGATTTGAAAATACTGGCGCTTACCAGTTACGGCGAATACACGGTAGTGCGTCGTATGATTGAAAACGGGGCTTTAGGTTATGTGCTGAAAAATGCAATGAGCGAAGAAGTGATTGCTGGTATTGAAGCCGTTGTTTCCGGTGAACTTTTCCTTTGCCATGAGGTGGATCTGCTAATGAAAAAGCAGGAGAATACAGCCATCTGGCTCACGCTGCGCGAACGCGAACTTTTAAAACTAATTGTAGAAGGATACACCAATCCTGAAATTGCCGAAAAAATCTTTCTCAGTCCGGAAACCATCAAAGGCTATCGGAAAAACTTACTTTTCAAACTAGGAGTGAAAAATACCGCAACATTAGTTAAGCTGGCAATTGAAGAAAAGCTGGTTTGAAACTTAAACTGTTTGAGCGTTGTAAATATGGCGTTCTACAGTTCTTCTGTAAATATCGAAATGTGGGTATTTTGCTGTAACCCAGAATGAAAAAGCAGTTACAACCTAATGTAACTGCTTCATTTTTAAGTAGCGAGAGGCGGGCATGATCCGCCGACCTCATGATTATGAATCATGCGCTCTAACCAGCTGAGCTACCTCGCCATTATTTTTGTGAACCCGCAAAATAGAAACTTTCATTCCTTTTTTGCGGTGGCAAATATAGTACTTTATTTTTTCCGTGCTTAACCAATGGTAAATTTTTTTCTTTTTTCTTTTCCCGCTTTTTGTTCACCTTGCATTTATGTGTTTAATTCCATATATTGCAAGAAATCATAGAATCAAATTGAGTGAAAATGAAATTACAGTTGGAGTATGTTATTAATTGCTCACCCAAAGTGTTGTTCAACAGACTGAGCACTGCTTCCGGATTAACCGAATGGTTTGCCGATGATGTGCGAGTTAAGGGTAATGTTTACACATTTGTTTGGGGCGACTCCATGCAAGATGCAGAAAAAAAGAATCACAGGGAAAATAAAACGGTCAGATACGAATGGATTGACGACGACTCGGACAAAGCCGAATCGTACTTCGAATTTATTATTTCGCAAGACGAACTAACGAATGATGTCTCGCTTACAGTTATTGATTTTGCTGATGCCGATGAAGTTGAAGCTACCACTGATTTATGGGCATCTCAAATCACCAAATTAAAACAATTGCTGGGTTCGTAAATAGTATTCATTTTCAGTATTATAACAATCGCGTAGATAAGCAGGTAAAATATGCGGTTCTCCCTTTACAGCCTTTTGTTCCGAAGTATTATTCCTCTTCCTTACGTTTTAAACCGTATTTGCCTGAATGCCTTTAAATAAATATGGATGCTGATATACTTTCACTTTTTAATTCTTCAAAATACTTTAGTTTTGTAATCGTTTTGACCACGCAAGAATAAAACATGAAGCGATTACACCGGTTTATCATTAAAAGTTTTTTAGGTCCATTTTTTATGACCTTCTTCATCTGTGTGTTTATTCTACTGATGCAGTTTTTGTGGAAATACATTGATGATTTGGTCGGAAAAGGACTCGAATGGAATATTGTTGCCGAACTGTTGCTTTATGCTTCCTTTGGGCTTGTTCCTTTAGCATTTCCTTTGGCTATGCTGCTGGCCTCAATTATGACATTCGGGAACCTTGGCGAAAATTATGAACTTGTGGCGATGAAAGCTTCCGGAATTTCCCTTTTCCGGATTATGCGGCCACTTTTAATGGTAACCATTCTGTTAACCTCTATTGCCTTTTATTTTTCAAATAATATTCTTCCCAAAACGAACCTGGAGTTTTATTCCTTACTGTATAGTGTAAAGCAGCAGAAACCTGAAATGGTTATTAAGGAAGGTGTTTTTATAAACGACATGCCTAACTATAGCATTAAGGTAGAGCGTAAAGATGAGAACACCAATATGCTCTATGATGTAATGATATACAATCATTCCCGGAACGAAGGAAACGTGAATGTGACCATTGCAGACTCGGGGAAAATGGAAGTTACCGAAGGTAAAATTATTCGGGCCGAAGCCGACTCAGGAAAAGTAAAATCGGCCGAAGGAAAGAAATTTATGACAATCACTTTGTATAACGGTCAAAGTTATACTGAGGAATCGGATCGGCGCCAGGGAGCGGATCAACGATATCGTTTCAGACGGGAATCGTTTAAAAAAGAAGTTATAAACATTAGTATGCTCGATTTTGAATTTAGCCGGACCGATGAGAATGCTTTCAGGACCGGTTCACGTATGATGAATATTGGTCAGTTGAGCATACAGGGAGATTCTCTTTTTGCCGATTACAAATTAAGGGTTTGGCGTTTTGTTACATCGTTAAACTATTTGAGTGATTTAAACCGGCAGATAGCCTGGCTTGCTATGCCTTATGATACTTTGAGGGTAAATCCGAAGATTAAACCTGATTCGATAGTTGACTTTGATAAACACATTGCGTCGCTGAGTACTTTTGAGAAAGAAGAATTGTACCAGAAAGCCATTGGCTATGCCCGGGGTAATTCGCAAACGATCAATCAGAATTTAGACGAAATGTATGTCCGCAAAAAAAATGTCAACACCTATGCAATGGAATGGCATCGCAAATTTACACTCTCTTTTGCCTGCCTGATTTTCTTTTTTATCGGGGCTCCACTCGGGGCGATCATTCGTAAAGGAGGACTCGGAATGCCTGTTGTTGTATCAATTCTGATGTTTATTGCCTATTATATCCTGATGATTACAGGAGAGAAGTTTGCAAGGGAAGATGCCTGGTCGATGGTTAACGGCATGTGGTTCTCGTCACTGGTGTTTTTACCTTTGGGCTTTTGGCTAACCTATAAGGCCGCTACCGATTCGGGAGTGATGAGTTTAGAAAGTTACCAGTTATTCTTCAAAAAGCTGTCGGGATTTAGCTTTCTGAAGCGTAAAAAATCTGAAAATTAAACTGATGAGAATACTTCAGCTGATGAATAAAGTGCCATGGCCACCAAAAGATGGAGGAGCTATCGCCTGTTTAAATATGACCAAAGGATTTTCGATGCTGGGGCACGAAGTTACAGTTTTATGTATGAATACTTCCAAGCATCACGTGAGTATCAAAGATATGCCTGCCACAATCAGGAGCCGGGCCGAATTTAGGCTGGTAGAGGTTCCTGCTTCCATAAACTGGATTGAAGCTGCACTTAATTTATTATTCTCAAAGCTCCCATATAATGCCCAACGGTTTATTTCCGACGACTTCAGTATTGAATTAGTCAAACTGCTGACCGAAAAAAAATATGATGTTATTCAACTCGAAGGCTTGTATTTATGCCCGTATATTCCGGTGATCCGAAAATATTCTGATGCCCTTATTGCCTATCGGGCGCACAACATCGAATATGAAATTTGGGAAAGAACTGCCACTTTATCCAATGGGTTGAGATCAAAATACCTACGGAATCTTTCAAAAAGAATCAAACGGTTCGAGATCAATCACCTAAATACATACGATTTATTGATTCCGATTACCGACCGCGATGGGCAAATCCTTGATAAACTCGGAAACAAAAAGCAACGCCATACTTCGCAAACCGGTATTGATTTTGCTTCGTTGGTACCAACGGCAAAAAAGCTGGAATTCCCTTCGCTGTTTCACATCGGGGCACTCGACTGGGCGCCAAACCAGGAAGGATTACTCTGGTTTTTCAACAACTGCTGGGCAAAAATCCATAGTGAAAACCCCAATTTGAAATTTTATCTGGCA
>JACCEE012247870.1_pt1 | contig 12766 bp, 12 predicted proteins | sample 7449931 | NCBI WGS metagenome assembly JACCEE01 (sample SAMN15323457, study PRJNA562643) | freshwater metagenome | isolation source: river surface water | place: USA:Blue River Watershed | collected 2017-08-19 | reverse complement strand
GTGATCAGGATGGGATTCGAACCCATGACCCACAGCTTAGAAGGCTGTTGCTCTATCCAGCTGAGCTACCCGACCATCCTTGTTTGCTTTATTGCGGTGCAAAGGTAACGCTTTTATTGGAATAACCAAATGGATTAGGCACTTTTTTATCAGAAAGGATACCCTACAGCAAAGTGCCAGGCAAAGTTATTGGTAAAATTGGGCTTCAATATGGCCCATCGCTCCTTACCTGTCTCCTGCGGATTGTATGCCTTAAATCCTGTATCAAAACGGATTAGGAAGAAATCGAAATCTACACGCAATCCCAAACCGTAAGAAAGTGCAATCTCTTTATAAAATCTGGAAAAATCGAAATTTCCTTTGTCCTGGAACGAATACGGACGGATTGTCCAGATATTTCCGGCATCTACAAAGGCTGCCATCTCAAATTTCCAGAAAAGTTTACTACGATACTCCACACTCAAATCCAACCGCACGTCGCCGGACTGGTTGAAGAAGGAGGTAGAATCGGTAACAGCCATGCTACCCGGACCTAACCGGCGAACCGACCATCCGCGTACACTGTTGGCACCTCCGGAGAAGTAGCGGCGCTCGAAAGGAAGCATCTCCGCATTGCCGTAGGGAAACCCTACCCCCGCACCGATACGGTAAGCGATGGAGTTACGCTCGTCCAGAACGATGCTCTTACTGAAGTCGAAGTCGGCCTTCACAAACTGGGCATAATTAATGCCAAACAGATTATAGATGCCATTCTCGTCCTTGCTGGCCTTGGTAAGCTTGGACAATCCGTAAAGCATATTACCGGCCAACTCCACCGAAGCCCGCAGCGAATGGGTGTTGCGTTGTTTAAACAACGGGTTGTAATTGGTAAACGAATAGGTGTACCCCGATCCCATTATAAACTGGTCGGAATAATTGTATAGTCGGGTCGACTCGGGAAGCGAGTCTTTAAAGGCCTGGTTGATGCGTGGCAGATACATATAATCCACATCCAGCAGTTTGAATACGTGACGTCCCTGACTATTGGCCCGCTCCTGCCATATATAGCTCCACCCTCCGGATAAAAGGGTACGGCTGTATTCCGGACGGGTCTGGTAGTTGTAACTCACCTTCAGCTCCGAGCTGGCACGTAGTTTACGTCGCATATCGTAACCCACAAAAGGAAACAGAAATTCGGGGAAGGTGATGGAGGCCTCTCCACCGTATTCGAAATAATCCTGGGCAAAGCCACCGGAAAGAGACTCGTAGGCACCGCGCACCTTGGCAGAGAACACCTCCGCACCTTTAAACAAGTTCCGGTGCTGGTAATTCAAGCTGGTGGCAAACCCAAAGTCGCCCGCCGAGTTGGTACCCTCCAGGTCCACCCCCACCGATTGCGGTTTGGCCGGTGTGGTAAGAATGGTACAATTGAGCTTCATCGTATCGTTTTCCAGGAACTCCGAAAAGCGGATATTTACATTCTTAAGCGCCCGCAAGGCAGAGAACGATGCATACGTCTGCTCCACCGTACGCTCGTTATACAACGTTCCGGGCATGATATAGACATTCTTACGCAATACGGAGGGACGAATCACACGCCCGTCTGCTCCATACAGAACAGCCATATTACCTATCTTCACCGTATCCTTGGGACCGGATGCAACGGAGGCATCCTGGTTGATAGGATCGTAATCGGTCTCCACAAAGACATCATTTATATAATACCGGCTGTGAGGCATCGAAATAACCTCGCCCGAAGCCGTTTTCTGAAGAATCGGATTTACCTGCAGACTCAGATCCACCACCTGCTTGTTAAAGGCACTGTCGGCTTTATACGAAATATAATCGCGGTTGAAGGCAAAATACCCCCTTCGGCGCAGCAGCGACGTAAGGCGCTGACGTTCGGCATCCAGTACATCGCGGTCAAACAGACTCCCCTCCTTCACCAACGGAGTAAAATCTTCGGGAACGGCACGAAACGGAGAGGCAAACCGCGGACGGCGGGGCTGTTGCATATGGGCAATACGGTTAATGGTCGTATCGCTTATATCCATGCTATAGTTACGGATACGGTACGGCTCGTGGGTGATAACCTCGTACTTCACCACAGCTTTCTTGCTTTTACTGGTATCAATCGAGGCATCCACCCGGGCATGCACATATCCTTTGTTCACAAAATAACGTCTGAGCTCCTCTTCCGACTGATCCACCAGCACGGTGTCCAGCAACACAGGTGCCTCGCCGAAGCGACGTAATAATTTATTTACCCATTTATCGTCTTTTCCGGCCCAGTTATATACGTGCAGAGGCCATTTAAGCAGACCAAACACCTTGAAATTTGGCTGCTGTGCAAGGTACGAACTAAGGTTCGCACTTTTAAAATCTTCATTATCTGATACAATCTCCACTTTATCGAGCAGGTAATCACCCTCCTTAACATGCCTTGTAGTACTACAACCTGTAAGATAGAGGCAAAAACCCATCGCAAAGAGGACACGAAACAATCCCTTCATTCTGCTACCTTTTAAGCTACAAATGTACTTGATTTAAATTATTTCCTGTACATTTGTTTTGTAAAAAGAAAAAAGATGCTGAGTAAGTCGAAAGTCAAGTATATCCGCTCCCTCGAGATGAAGAAATACCGCAACGAGTACCAAACGTTTGTGGCAGAAGGAAACAAAATGGTGTCCGACATGATGGGCTCATTCCCATGCGAACTGATTATCGCCAAACCCTCGTGGATGGCCACCCAGGGAAACATCCCCGCAAAGGAATTGCTGGAGGCCGACGATGACGACCTGCGTAAAGCCAGTTTCCTTAAAACACCCCAGGATGTACTGGCCGTATTCAAACAACCGGAATACAGACTGGAAGATGTTTGTCCGTCGCAATCCCTCGTACTCGCCCTCGACGGCGTACAAGACCCGGGCAACCTGGGTACCATCATACGGATGGCCGACTGGTTCGGGATAGAGCACATTGTCTGCAGTATGGATACGGTAGACGTATACAGTCCCAAGGTAGTACAAGCCACCATGGGCGCCCTGTGCCATGTACAGGTACATTATACCGACTTGGAAGCCTATCTTAAACAGCAAACAGCACCGCTTTACGGCACCTTTCTGGATGGAGAAAACATGTATACGAAGCAGTTTGGAGGCAGCACCGGCATCCTGGTGATGGGAAACGAAGGCAAGGGAATCCGTCCGGGTATCGAGGCACTAATCAACGAAAAGCTCTACATCCCCAACTTCCCCGAAGGAAGGGAAACCTCAGAGTCGCTCAACGTAGCGATTGCCACCGCTGTTGTTTGCGCCGAATTCCGCCGCAGACAGACGTATGCCCCTGATCAGAAATAAAGAAACGGGCTTACCTACTGCAGGTACAGCTGGATAAGTAGATGACGTTTCAACCGGACTGCCGATAAGGACTTTCAGCATCTCCGGCACGCTGGCATCGGGCATGTGTTGGTGAATGGCAGTCAGCCTGCTCCAAACATCCGCTACCTCCCAACCCAAGGCAGCAGGTACCACCCAGATAACGCCGTTAAGGAAAGAGGTGCCGGCCAGCTCCTTTTCCAAAGGGAATACCCCATTCAGAACGGACCCGGACGTCACCTCCACATAATGCAGTCTTTCTACAGACCGGCAAGCAATATAATTTGCAGCAAATCTTTTCACGGAAATCAATTAACCGGACTCTTGGCAAGCTTGGGGCTCACACGCAAGGGTCTCTTTTTAAGCATGGAATCGGTATGTACGGAATCGGCCGGCGTGCCTTTTACGACTACAGTATCCGCAGGAAGCTCCTGTGGAGTAATCACCTCCGTACCGTAATTGTACTTCATCAGAGTCAGACTGTCAACATACACCTTATGCACACGGGTATCGGGAGTAAGCATCCGGATGTAGCCGTACACCTGCTGCACCTGTCGGGCCGGCAGCGAACGAAGCACCACCTGATGGTATCCGTCGCGGGTAATCGTCCGGACCACATTCACCGTAGTATCCAGCTGCACCACACTCAGTCTTATTTCGGGATAATGCTTCATCCCGTTATGAATTCCCCACACATTGAGGCCCAGCACAAATGTACTGCCCGATCCGTAGGGAACCTCGGGCTTTATCTGGTACGACACAAGCCCACCCTGCTCACCTTCGAAGGTGATAAAGGGACGGCGTGGCCATATATTTAACGAATCACGTTCGGTAGCAGGACCGGCATTGGCCTGAACATCGCCCAATGCTTTGGTGCGGCTGTCTATTTCGGCCAGCACACCGTCGTACACCTCCATGTAGATTTTCAGATTCTTTCCATACCATACGATGGAACTGTCGTATACAGCCTGGGTGGTATTATGTTTACGGAAAACCGACTCGTAAAGCGCCTGCTTGGAAGCATCCTCTTTATATTTCAGGTAATCCGTACCAATCATGGCCTCGGCAAGGTATACGTCCACCATAACCGCCTGCATCTCCTTCTCTTTCAGAATGCCCTCGGGCACTTTGCTGCAAGCAATTAAAGCCAACGATGTAAGAAAAGCAAAACTATATCTTGAAAGTTTACTACGCATGCGTTTCTGTAGCTTTTGTTTCTTTTGCAAGACTTTCGGACAAGGTATGACGATAAAATATCAGCAACACAAATACACCTACGCAAATCGCCGAATCAGCCAGGTTGAAGATAGGACGGAAAAACACAAACTCCTCTCCACCCCATACAGGCACCCATTCGGGCATTACGGTCTGCACAATAGGGAAATAAAACATATCCACAACCTTTCCGTGCAGCCAGGTCTCGTAACCTCCTCCGGCGGGCATAAAGGTGGCAACCTGACCATAGCTATGGTCGAACACCACTCCGTAAAAGATTGAATCGATAATATTCCCCATGGCTCCGGCCCAGATCAGCGCGATACAGGCAATAAAGCGGAAGCTATAGTTTTTCTTTACCAATCCATACAGATAATAGCCAATAAAACCAACAGCAATGATCCGGAATACGGAAAGGAAAAGTTTACCAATCACCTCGATGCCGAAAGCCATACCCGGATTTTCGGTGAAGTAAAGATAAAACCACTTTGTAATTTCAATACTTTCATGCAATTGCATGTGCGTTTTAATCCAGATCTTAAGCGCCTGATCGGCAGTTAGCAGAATCAAAATAATCAGCACTGCGCCCCACCCTTTGGAATACTTCATTGTTTGTTTATAATTACCTGTTTCGCAAAAAACAATTCGACAAACTTGCAAAACAATCTGTCTGCCTGCTTGCCGAATTGTGAATTATCTCTTAAAATTCAATCACCGTACGCCGCCCTGTTTTGCTTCGATGCTTAACGTAGCATGCGGTACAGCACGTAATCTCTCTTTAGGAATCAATTTACCGGTTTCGCGGCAAATACCATACGTTTTGTTTTCGATACGGATCAGGGCAGCCTGCAGACTTTGAATAAACTTCATCTGACGTTGTGCCAATCTGCCGGCCTCTTCTTTTGAAAGTGTAGCAGCCCCCTCTTCCAACACTTTAAATGTAGGAGAAGTATCGGCAACATCGTTACCGTCCGAGTTTGTAACCCCCGAGCGTAACAACTCATAATCTTTCTTCGCGATGTCTAACTTATCGAGTATAATTGCTTTGAACTCCTCAAGTTCTGCATCCGAATATCTAGTCTTTTCTGCCATGGTTCATTAATTTATGGTTCAACAATACTATTATTTTCTTTCACCCTGTAACAGCTCAAATATACGTAAAATATTATTTGCTGCAACAAAAGTGATATGCTAATTTACTTATTATTTCAAGCCTTCTCAACTTTTACAGTTAATTTGAATTCTTCGAAATCAAGTTCGGTTCCATCGCTCACCACATCTGCAATCTCAATAGATTCGGCAAGTACCTGACCGGCAATGTATGAGCTGTAGGCGCGGATGGCCGGATCCATGTCTTCGGACGATAAAACGGCAATCGTGATCTTGTCTGTTATATCGAAACCGCTGGACTTACGGATGTTCTGAATCCGGTTTACCAGCTCGCGGGCCAAACCTTCCAGACGAAGTTCTTCGGTAACGGTAATGTCCAGGGCAACAGTCAGACGACCTTCGTTGGCCACCAGCCAGCCCGGAATATCTTCCGAGATCACCTCTACGTCGGCCAACTCTACAACGGCCTGCTGACCATCGATATCGAAGGCAAAACTTCCCGTAGCTTCAAACTGCTGGATGTTTTCCTGCGTCATAGCCTGGATTGCTGCAGCCAGCTGCTTCATCACCTTTCCGTAACGCGGACCTAACTTCTTGAAATCAGGCTTGATACGTTTCACCAGAATACCGGCGGCATTATCCACAAAGGTAAGCTCCTTCACATTCACCTCGTTCAGAATCAGGTTCTTCACCAGTTCGATTGCCGCCTGCTGATGGGCATCGGCCACCGGAACCATGATAGCCTGCAGCGGCTGACGAACCTTGATGTTCACCTTTCTGCGCAAAGCCAATACCATAGACGAGATAGACTGTGCCAGCTGCATACGCTCTTCCAGGTCTTTGTCTACCCACGCCTCGTTGCAAACAGGGAAGTCGGCCAGGTGAACAGACTCGGATTTATCGCGGCCCGTTACGGCAATCAAGTCCGTAAACAGCTGATCCGCATAGAACGGAGCGATAGGCGCCATCAATTTGGCAACCGTTTCCAGACAGATATACAACGTCTGGTATGCCGAAAGCTTATCGGTAGTCATTCCCCCACCCCAGAAACGGCGGCGGTTCAAACGTACGTACCAGTTGCTCAGGTTGTCGTTTACAAAATCGGATATGGCGCGACCGGCACGGGTAGGCTCGTATGTATCATAGAAACCATCCACATCCTTTACCAGCGAATTGAGCAGCGACAAAATCCAGCGGTCAATTTCCGGACGTTCCTCCATGGGTACGTCGGCCTCCTTGTAATCGAACCCGTCTACGTTGGCATACAGCACAAAGAACGAGTACGTATTATACAATGTACCGAAGAATTTGCGGCGCACCTCTTCGATGCCGTCCACATCAAACTTAATATTATCCCACGGAGAGGCGTTGGTAATCATATACCAGCGAAGCGGATCCGAGCCGTACTGTTCGATAGTTTCGAACGGATCCACCGCATTGCCAAGCCGCTTAGACATCTTGTTACCATTCTTATCCAGCACCAGACCGTTAGACACTACAGCCTTGTAAGCCACACTGTCGAACACCATGGTAGCAATCGCATGCAAGGTAAAGAACCAACCACGGGTCTGGTCCACACCCTCTGCGATAAAGTCGGCCGGATACACAAAACCCTTATCCAGCGCATCCTTGTTCTCGAACGGATAATGAATCTGCGCATAAGGCATCGCACCCGAGTCGAACCAAACATCAATCAGGTCCGTTTCACGTTTCATAGGCTTACCCTCGCAATTGCTTACCAGGATAATATCATCTACATACGGACGGTGCAAATCTATCTTATCGTAATTCTCCTTATCGTATTGACCCGGAACGAAACCCTTGTACGGGTTGCTTTCCATAAAGCCCGCCTTCACAGACCTTTCTATCTCATTGTAAAGCTCTTCCACCGAACCGATGCACTTCTCTTCCGTACCATCTTCTGTACGCCAGATAGGCAGCGGAGTACCCCAGTAGCGGCTTCTGCTTAAGTTCCAGTCCTGCAGATTTTCCAACCACTTGCCAAAACGGCCCGTACCGGTGCTCTGCGGTTTCCAGTTTATTGTATTATTCAGTTCGATCATCCGTTCGCGGCAAGCGGTAGTCTTGATAAACCAGCTATCCAGCGGATAATACAAAACAGGCTTGTCTGTACGCCAGCAATGCGGATAATTGTGAATATGTTTTTCGATACGGAACACACGGTTCTGCTGTTTCAGCATCACACTGAGGTCGATATCCAGGGTAGCATCCGCATCCGTAAGCTCCGGATCGTAGGCATTCTTTACGAAACGACCGGCATAGATAGCATACAGCTCCTTGTCCATCTGAGCATCGATAAAGTCCAGATCCAGCTCTTCAAGCAGATAGAATTTACCCGTCAGATCCACCATCGGACGCTGGTTACCCTCTTTGTCCACCATCATCAACGGAGGCACCCCGTTGGCCTTAGCCACACGGTCGTCGTCCGCACCAAAGGTAGGCGCGATATGAACGATACCCGTACCATCCTCAGTAGTAACAAAATCGCCTGTAATCACACGGAAAGCACCTTCACCCGGATTCACCCAGGGAACAAGCTGCTCGTATTTCATACCAGCCAGTTCGGTACCCTTCCACTCACCCACAATCTGGTAAGGAATCAGCTTGTCGCCCACCTTGTAATCGGCCAGGGCAATTCCCTCTGCCTTCACATTAAAGTAAGCAGCCACCAGATCCTTAGCCAAAACAGCCGTCATCGGCATACCCGTATACGGATTGTAAGACTGAACAGCCACGTAGGTTACGTTCGGTCCCACACACAAAGCCGTATTGGATGGCAACGTCCACGGAGTGGTTGTCCAGGCCAGGAAGAAAGCCTCGCCAAAGGCCGCCATCTCCGGTTTGGGATCAATTATCTTAAACTGAGCCGTACAGGTTGTATCCTTTACATCCTTGTAGCAGCCCGGCTGATTCAGCTCGTGGGTACTCAAGCCCGTACCGGCAGCCGGCGAATAGGGCTGAATGGTATACCCCTTGTAAAGCATCTCCTGCTTGTAGAGCTCCTTCAGCAGATACCATAAAGTCTCGATATAGCGGTTATCGTAGGTGATATACGGATCATCCATATCCACCCAGTAACCCATCTTGTTGGTAAGATCTTCCCACTCTTTGGTAAACTTCATCACATCCTTGCGGCATGCGGCGTTGTACTCGGCTACAGTAATCTTCTTTCCAATATCTTCCTTGGTGATACCCAAAGCCTTTTCCACACCCAGTTCTACGGGCAGACCATGCGTATCCCAACCTGCCTTACGTTTCACCTGAAAACCCTTCATGGTTTTGTAACGGCAGAAAATATCTTTTATAGAACGAGCAATAACGTGGTGAATACCCGGCATTCCGTTTGCAGAGGGCGGACCTTCATAAAATACAAATGAAGGGGCACCTTCCCGGATTTCAAGACTCTTGTGAAAGATATCGCCTTCGGCCCATCTTTTCAACACCTCTTTGTTCACACCCGACAAGTCAAACTTTGAATATTCAGCAAATTTTTTACTCATATCTATTTATTTATTCTTGCAATTCTAAAATTGCCGCAAAGGTAATTTTTTTATTTAAAGTTTGCAATAAAAAAACAACCCCGTTTGCACCCGATATTCACCATTTTAGATAATAATATTAAAAAAAGGAGCTTACCGTATTACAGTGTAATAGGGTAAGCCATATTCTTTAAACGATCCGGCGCATCCGGATAAACCATTAAAGCAACTCTTTTTCTATAATATTTTTAAGTTCCAGTTTTGAAACCGTTCCCAGCATCTGTTTGTAAGAACCATCGGCGCGGCACAACAATAAAGTAGGCACCGTACGGATGTTGTAAGCCTCTTCCAGCTTAGGCTCTTTATCAAGATCCACCTTGTAGAAATCCACCTTTCCGGCAAATTCCTTTTTCAGGTCGTCCAGAATCGGGTTCAGGTTTTTGCAATAGACACACCAGGTAGTATAAAAATCCACCAGACAAGGCCTTTCACCCTTGAAACTCCATTTATCAACGTTCTTATAATCGCCCACCTTCTGTTCATAGTCGGCAGTAGTTAAATGCGGTACACTCATATCGTTTCCAATTAGTTTGAAATAATACTATAACTATTCAAGCACCCGATTGGTTCAACGGCTCCTCAAACTTCTTACACAAGCCATCCTGAAACCAGCAATGCAGCAGCTTCGCGGTCTGTTTCCTTGCGTAAATCAGGCCAAAGCCTGTTTCAGGTCGGCCAACAGATCGTCTATCCCCTCAATACCGATGGAAAGACGCAGCAAGTCGCCGGTTATACCCAACTCCAGCCGCTGTTTTTCGGGCACCGCATCGTGCGTCATCACCATGGGGAAGCACACCAGCGACTCCACCCCACCCAGACTGTCGGCCAGAGAAAATACCTTTAACTTCTTAACAAAAGCATTTACCGACTCGCGGTTACCCTCCTTCAGGCGGAACGACACCATTCCCCCGAATCCACTCATCTGCCTGCGTGCCACCTCGTGATTGGGATGTTGGGGCAACCCCGGGAAATAAACCTGGCTCACCCTGGGATGATCCTGCAGAAAACGGGCAACAGCAAAGGCATTCGCTTCGTGCTGACGCATACGTACCGCCAGAGTCTTTACACCCCGCAAGGTAAGCCATACATCCTGCGGACCGGGAATGGCACCAATCGTATTCTGGAAAAACCGAAGCTCCTCGTAAATAGACGCATCATTCAGCAACACCGCCCCGCCTATCACATCCGAGTGCCCCGCAATATACTTGGTAGTACTCTGCACCACAATATCCGCCCCCAGCTCCAGCGGACGCTGAAAATAGGGCGAGGCAAAGGTATTATCCACCGCCAGCAACACACCGCGTGCCCGGGCAATGGCGGCCACCGCCTCGATATCCACAATTGTAAGCAACGGATTGGTGGGCGTTTCCAGCCAGATCAGCTTCGTGTTGCTGCCAATGGCCCCTTCAAACTCCTGCGCATCACTCCCCTCCACATACGAAAAGGTAATACCGTAACGCGAAAACAACCGTTCAAACAAACGCACCGTCCCGCCGTACACATTAGCAACGGTAACGATATGGTCGCCGGGGTTGAGCAATGAAAAAACAGCATGTTCGGCCGCCATACCCGAGGCGAAGGCAAGACCGTAGCGTGCATGCTCCAAAGCAGCGAGCGACACCTCAAGCGCTGTACGCGTGGGGTTGCTCAGCCGGCTGTATTCAAAACCCTTGTGTTCGCCAATCCCCTGTTGGGTAAATGTGGAAGTCTGATAAACAGGCACTACAGTAGCACCTGTAGCCGCATCCGGAGCCTGCCCCTCGTGTATAGCCATTGTTGAAAAATCCATAGCACATCAATTAAATTCGTAAACAAAACCTAAAACAATCCTTTGCCCTGAAGACAAAACCTAAACAATCTAAAAGCCCTAAAGCAACAACCTTGTAATGATTGCAAAGGTAACCCCCACCCCATTCGCCCCCAATACCATGTTTAAGGTATATTTAACCGAAGTTAGGGTACTTCAGATTCATAAGGTATACTATTTATTACTTTATTAAATGCAAAAAGTCCGACTCTCGCGAGCCGGACTTTCCCTGTTAACTTTGAAATGATCTAATTTTTTCAAAATACAAAAAAAAATAATCCTGTTGCAAAGCTAATGATTATCCCTCGGTTTCGCAACTAATTATACAATGTTACATAGCAGTCCTGTTAATTAGGATAATTCATTTATTAAACTATCTGCGCGAACATTATAATGTGTGCAAATATATCCCGACCAATTTACTACTTAAGCCAGCAACTTATATAGGTAACTGGTTCCGGCTACCGCTATCAAACACCAGCCAAGCAGGTTGGCGGCTCCGGTGGCGGACGCTGACTGAGGGTTACAATTACACCCAGGGCAGCCAGGGCAATCTCCTTTTCTTCCAGCACAAGAGCCAGGAGGGTAAGGATCTTCAGGAACGTAAGGGTGGACTTTCGGCTGTTTCCTTTTCCGAAAAAAGCAGCTTGCCACTACCAAAATAAATTCAATGATCTGTTTTACTTGTTTCATCTTTCTGTTTGTTTTAAGGGGTTGTGTTGAGAATCAATCTTTATGTTCCGGAAACTGCAACGCTATCAGCCTTTCCATATCGGTGGAAATCCGTATTAGCATGCGTTTGTAATTTTGGCGGTTGTCGCCGTTTACCTCGCTGATGTATCGGCTGTAGGCTATCTCCTGGGCATAGGCGGCAGGTACATTGCTTACGTTTGCGGCAACGGTATACGAGCTTCGTATGAGTCGGCAAAAATCGAAGAAGCTATCCCTTGCCGAAGCATAACTGCGAAACAGCAATCCCGTTTCGTTGAGCCGTATTTTTTCGCCTGCCCAATAATCGGTTGGACCACCGTAGCCGGTTATTCCAAAAAAGGAATTATAATCTTTGGATAATCTGCTTTCTGCCCATCCGCTTTCGATGGCAGCCTGGGCAAGCACCACTACCGGATTGATATTAAATAGTTTCCCCGCCGCCTGGGCCAGGGGATAAAATTGCTGTACAAAAATCTCTTTTATCATGTGTTAGAATTGAAGGTTCATATTGAGTTTTCAAGATAAAAAGCCACACCCCGGAGGAACTAAACCTCCGGGAGGGGCCTTGGGGTTAATACACGTGCTCTTTATCGCACTTTTCTTCTACAGTTATCGTTTTAACCACCTGCTTTTCGAACTTTGCGTTATTGATGATATAACGCAACTTAGCGCCCGGACGGAACACGATCTTCGGTCTCTTGAACATCACAGAGGAAAAATCCTCCTCCGTATCAGCGCCCCCGCTACCGGCCAGCATCTGAAAATTTCCCAGATCCTGAAGTTGGACCACATAGCCTTCCGCCAGTCTGGAAGCCAGGGTATGGGTGGTGGCATCCAGCACCGCTTTTACATCCGCACTGGAGGCGGTACAGTAATCGCCCACTGCCTCACAGAATTTATCGAAATCCATTTTCATACTCGCCTTGGTCTGACCGTAAAATAGTTTACTGTCTGCCGCCGCATTCTTTCTCATATCCTTCCGTCGTACAACGGTAAATTGTAAAGCC
>JACCEE011589299.1_pt1 | contig 12768 bp, 7 predicted proteins | sample 7449931 | NCBI WGS metagenome assembly JACCEE01 (sample SAMN15323457, study PRJNA562643) | freshwater metagenome | isolation source: river surface water | place: USA:Blue River Watershed | collected 2017-08-19 | reverse complement strand
CAGCGAGCGGCATGGTCTGGAGGAAGGCGGCTCGCATGGCCCGGATCACACCGAGCGGGTCTTGCAGAACGCGCTGGCCATAGGCCGGGCGATGGGAGCGCGGCTGGACATCCTCGCGCCTGCGGCCCTGCTGCATGACATAGGCCGCAGCGCTGAGAGTCGCAGCAAAGGCGGGGTCTGTCATGCCGAGATCGGCGCGGAGCTGGCCGAGCCGCTGCTGCGCGAGCTGGGCTTCAGTGAGGATGATCGGGCCGCAGTCTGTCACTGCATCCGCGCTCACCGTTTTCGGGGCTGCACCGAGCCGGAGAGCTTGGAGGCGAAAATCCTCTTTGATGCGGACAAGCTGGACTCTATCGGCGCGGTCGGCATAGGCCGGGCCTTTCTCTTTGCCGGCCAGATTGGGGCGCGGCTGCACAACGCCGAGCTGGATCACGAGACCACAGCGGCCTATTCCGGCGAGGACACCGCGTACCGCGAGTTTCAGGTGAAGATGTCCAAGGTACGCAGTCAGATGCTCACGCCGATCGGACGCGAGATTGCCCGGCGGCGACACGAGTTCATGGAAACTTTTTTCGCCGAGCTGAATCTGGAGATTTACGGCAGCGTGTTGCAGGCCGAGGGAGCAACTGGCGCATGAGCAATCACTGCGTTTTTTAATGGCATTGATGTTAAAAAAAATACAGATGCTGCATTGAGCAGGCTTCTGAAATAAGAAAAATGGATTCAGCTGTTGTTCATCAAAAGAAAAAGACTGTCAGTTTCTTCCGACTGGCGGTAGGCTCCGCGCTGTTTTTCGTCCTGTTCTGCAATTTTTCGTTTTTTCGTCATGTCACGGCGGTGTATCCTCTTTCATGGAGCAATGTCGGCTTTCTGCTGTCTTTGGCCGCAGCCTTGACAACGGTCATCTTTCTGCTCATCTCGCTGCTTTCTGGAAAACATACAACCAAGCCGCTGCTTGTCCTGCTCTTCCTCATTTCCTCGTTGTCCGCATATTTCATCGACAATTTTGACATAGTCATTGACAAAGCGATAATCAGGAGCATTTTCGACACATCGCCTGCGGAGGTGAAGGATCTGCTCAGTTGGAAGCTGCTCGCTTATTTCCTTCTGCTCGGTGTTCTGCCCGGCTTGTTTGTCTGCTCGGTCAGCATCACGCCGCGCAGTTTTCGGCAGAGCCTTGTCCAAAAAACAGCGGCTGTTTTTATGTCCGTCTTCGCTTTGCTCGCGCTCATGTTGCCGTTCAGCCGGTTTTACACCTCCTTTTTCAGAGAAAACAAACCACTGCGCTATTACACCAATCCGACCTACGGTCTTTATTCGGCTGGCAAACATCTTAGTGAGCTGTTTGACAGCTCTCCGAAAACAATAATGCCGCTGGGGCTTGACGCGCGCTCGGCGCGTCGGCCTGACGCGCCCGGAAAGCTGGTTGTCCTCGTAGTCGGCGAAGCGGCGCGGGCCGATCACTTTTCACTTAATGGCTATCAGCGGGAGACCAACCCTCTGCTCAAGCAGGAAAATATCATCAATTTTTCTCAGATGCAGTCCTGCGGCACCTCAACAGCGTATTCCATTCCGTGTATGTTTTCCAATCTGACTAGGGATGGATACAGCGAGAAGAAAGCCGCCCGCACGGAAAATGTGCTGGATGTGCTCCGTCATGCCGGAACAGAGGTGTTGTGGCGAGACAACAACTCAGATTCAAAAGGTGTCGCGCTGCGGGTCCGCTATGAAGATTTCCGGCAGCCGGAAAACAATCCGGTCTGTACGGACGGCGAATGCCGGGATGAAGGGATGCTAGTCGGCCTTGAAAACTATCTTACCGAGCGGGCAGACAAGGATGTGCTGATCGTTCTGCATCAGATGGGCAATCACGGTCCAGCCTATTTCAAAAGGTATCCGGCAGAATTTGCGGTTTTTACACCGGCCTGCGCTACAAATCAGCTGGAAAAATGCAGGAATGAGGAAATTGTCAACGCTTATGACAACGCTCTCCGCTACACGGATTATTTTCTGGCCAAGGTTATCAGCTTTTTAAAGCAGCATGAAAAATATCGTGAAACAACAATGCTGTATCTTGCCGATCATGGCGAAAGCCTTGGAGAAAATGGACTGTACCTGCATGGCATTCCGTACAGCATCGCCCCTGATGCGCAAACACATGTCGGCTCCTTGATATGGTTTGGCAAAAAAATGAGCCGTCGCCTCGATCTTTCAGCAATCAAGGCGAAAAAAGATGCTTTCTTTAGTCATGACAATCTCTTTCACACCATCTTGGGCCTGTTTGAGGTGCAGACAGCTGTGTACAGGCCGGAGCTGGACATGCTGGCCGCCGCGCAGCCGCACGTCCGCCAGCCGGTCAAGAGCAAGCTCTGAAGCTCGACCTGCCGGACACTGCGGATTTCATAATATTTTCTGGAGCTGCGGTTCAGCCTCCTGACCTTTTTTTTCACGAATCAATGCTCAAACTTGCCGTCTTTGACTGCGACGGAGTCCTCTTTGACTCCCGCGAGGCCAACCGTGTCTATTACAACGACCTGCTCGCCCAATTCGGCTGCCCACCAATGGACGCAGCGGAGATTGAGCATGTCCACATGCACAATGTGGCTGACTCCATCCGCCATATCTTCCGCAATCATCCGCAGGTCAGCATGGCGGCGGTGACGGCCTATTCGCAGGCCCTTGATTACACGCCCTACCTGCGGCACATGGTCATAGCCCCGTATCTGCAAGACTTCCTGCGGATCATCGCCCCGCGTTGCCATCGGGCCATTTCAACCAACCGCACCACCTCGATGGACATGATCTTAGACATCTTCGGCCTGCGGCCTTGGTTTGAGATCGTCATGACCGCTGCCAACGCGCCCCGGCCCAAGCCTGCGCCCGACGCGCTGCACGTGATCTTAGAGCATTTTCAGCTCAGGCCGGACGAGGCAATCTTTATCGGCGATTCGAGCGTGGATCAGGCGCACGCAGCAGCCGCTGGCGTGGATTTGATCGCCTTCCGCAACCCGAAGCTGGAGGCCCGCTGGCATGTCTCCAGCTTCATGGACATCCTCGATCTGCCGCCTTTCGCGGCCCTGGGGCTGCGTCCATGAACAGCACGCACGGCACCGCCTCAGTCTGACCGATGACCGGGTTCTGGCCTTCCGCATCAGGCGCAAGGCAATTATCCTCTTGAAAAAGCTGGCGTGTCAGGCGCAGGGCGATCAAGTTTCCTTGCGGACATGGGTGGATTTCAGAGGGTGCCTTGCAGGAAAAATAGAGGGCACCCTTCAGCGTGTCTGATGGGTACCCTCCAGTTTTTTTCCTCCTCCGCCTTGAGCTGGCCTTGCGTCTGCGCCGCCTGCATCAAGCCAGCCGCCTGACGAGTCCTTGGCAATTATCCTGTTGAAAAAAATGGAGGGGGAGGTATGCTGGCGTATCTGGAGCGGCATTAGATTACCGTATCCTATACAACCAACACTACAGGTGCGCAGGCCATGACAAATGAGGAATTGCTGAAGGTGATTGAAGATGCCAAGACGAGCGGGGCGACTACGCTTGATCTAAGTTTAAACAAGCTGGTCGCCCTACCGCCGGAGTTGTTCCAACTACAGTATCTGACTTGGCTGAATCTTAGCGGCAATCAGCTTACCTCTCTGCCGCCGACAATCTGTCGACTCACAAGCCTGACATGGCTTGACCTCAGCAGTAACAAGTTCAATGAGCTGCCGAAGGAGCTATGCCAGCTACCTGAACTGGAAACGCTCAGGCTTGGCGACAATCCGCTCTGCTGCCCGCCGTTAGAGGTATGCAATCAGGGCATTAATGCAATGCGTCAGTATTTTGCTGAACTGGACAAAGGCACACAGGTACTCAACGAGGTGAAGATACTCGTGATCGGCGACGGGGAAGCAGGCAAAACCTCCTTAGTCAAACGGCTGTTCAATGAGGCATTCGATCAAAGCGAAAATCCCACGCACGGCATCAATATCCGGGACTGGGCTGTGGAGGCCGATGGGCGGAAGCTCAAGGCTAAGATATGGGACTTTGGCGGCCAAGAAATGCAGCACGCCACGCATCAGTTCTTCTTCTCCAAGCGCTGTCTGTATGTGCTGGTTCTCGATGGCCGCCGAGAGGAAGAGCCGGAATACTGGCTGCACCACATCAAGGCTTTTGGCGGCGGCTCGCCTGTCCTGATCGTCACTAACAAACAAGATATCAGTCAACAATGTAAACTCAATAATACTAACCTACAGCAGAAATATCCGAACATCCGTCGTTTCTTCCGCACCTCCTGCAAGGACGACACAGGCATTGTTCAATTCAGGAAGGCACTCATAGATAAGCTGGTCAAGGTCGAGATGACGGCCATTCGCTGGCCGAAGAACTGGCTGGCCGTTAAGCAGCGTATGGAAAAAATGAATGAGCACTACATCAAGGCGGAGGGATATGAAACCATCTGCCAAGAGGCAGGTATCACCGAGAAGGCGAGCCGTGAGACCCTACTTGACTTTCTTCATGATCTCGGCGTGGCCGTGCATTTTAAGGACTTCATTTTAGATGCCATGCACGTGCTCCGACCAGACTGGGTGACGAAGGCAGTCTATCGCCTCCTCACTGCCGAGGAGACGATAAAAAATGGAGGCCGCCTTGATGTAAACAGCATGGGAGAAATCCTGCATCACAAGGAAGGGGGGGAATGCTGCTGCCCAAAGGATACCCATCCTTTCATTTTGAAATTAATGCGACGGTTCGAGCTATGCTACAATATCGACGAAGAGACACTTCTGATTCCCCAAGTGCTCCCTGCGGATGAACCAGTCTTCTCCTTTGACTATAGCGGCACACTTCGTTTTGTGCTCCGTTATGACAACTTTCTGCCGCCTTCAGTCTTTCCCCGTTTCGTAGTCAAGGTGCATAAGGACATCAAGGAGGGCAAATACTGGCGGACAGGCGTACTGTTGGAGGATCAGCGGAGTGGCACGCAGGCTGTGGTCAAATCGAATCAATACACTAATCGTATTGAAATATGGGTGTGCGGGTCACGCCGTAGGGAGTATCTCAACTTCATTTGGTATTCTCTGTTGGAGATTAACAGCAGTTTTGACAACCCGGATGTCAAGGAGGGAATTCCTTTGTGTGATGAACCGGTTATTGTGGCTGACTACAATACGTTAGTGAAATATGCGAGCCGGGGAATTGATGTCTATTATCCTGAAGGCTCAGGCAAAGAATACAGTGTGAGCGAGCTGCTTGGTCGGGTGCAGCCAAAGGATAAAGATGAGCTTTTTTGTCTTGCAGAGAAGATGGAAATGGAGCCAGCTGAAAAAAAATCTTTTACAGACTGGCTTATTAGTATTGTTGAGATAAAGATACCTTTTGTTCCTGCTATGATAAACCTTACTGAGCTATTCAAACTGATGCGCGGATACGATAAGCGGAATCAAAAGGAGTCGGGTCGCTGATAGATGCCTTGGAGGGTAGCTCATGCAGTGGTAAAATTTTTTTTGTCCCTGTCTCATAACCAATGGAGGTATGCTGGCCATGATAAAGGAAGAACTGCTGAAGGTGATAGAGGCGGCTAAGGCAAACGGGAGCACTGAGCTTGACCTGAGTAAAAAAAAACTTACTACCCTACCGCACGAATTATTCGAGCTAACAAATCTGAGCACGCTTGATCTCAGCGGTAACTTATTTGTTACTCTACCGTCAAACATTTGCCAGCTAACAAATCTGAACAATATTGATCTCAGCGGCAACTTATTTGCCACTCTTCCACAAGAAATATGTCAATTAAGGAATCTGACCCGACTTGCTTTAAGCAATAATCAACTTGCCAACCTGCCGCCAGAAATATCTCAGCTAGAAAATTTAACAACGCTTAACCTAAACAATAACTTATTGGCCGCTCTTCCACAAGAAATCTGCCAGCTAAGGAATCTGACCCGGCTTTCTTTGAGTAGCAATCAACTTACCACCCTGCCATCGAAGATTGGTCAGCTTATTAGCTTGACAAAGCTCCACAGCGATCACAACCAGCTCACCACTCTGTCACCGAAGATCGGTCAACTTACCAACCTGATACAGCTTCATCTCAATAATAACCGGCTCACTACCCTGCCGCAGGAGTTGTTTCAACTTACCAACCTGACAAATCTTAACCTCGAAAGTAACCAACTCCACAGTCTGCCGTCGGAAATCTGGCAGCTAAAAAATCTAAGCGAGCTTCGCCTTAGCGGCAATCAGCTTCGTGTCTTGCCGCCTGAGCTGTTCCAGCTAACGAAGTTGGTCATACTTGATATCCGCAACAACCAGCTACTATCCCTACCGCAAGAAATTTGTCAGCTAACGAAATTAATTCTCTTTGACCTTCGTAATAACCAGCTAATATCTCTGCCACCTGAAATCGGCCAGTTGAAAAATTTGAGTGAGCTTTATCTTAGCGACAATCAACTCGCTTCCTTGCCGCAAGAAATCTGCTTCCTGATGAAACTAAAATGTTTCGTTATTGCTAATAATCCCCTCATCTCCCCACCGCTGGAGATCGTTATGCAGGGGATTGAGGCCATGCGCCTGTATTTCTCCTCTTTGCGAGAAGCTGACCAATCCCTCAATGAGGTGAAGCTGCTCTTGGTCGGAGATGGTGCGGTAGGTAAGACATCTTTAGTCAAGCAGATATTAGGTGGGACATTTGACCAGAACGAGAATACCACGCATGGCATCAACATCCGGGGTTGGTCCGTAAAGGCTATCGGCAAGGAGATCAGACTCAACATCTGGGACTTTGGCGGGCAGGAGATCATGCACGCGACGCACCAGTTTTTCCTATCCAAGCGCAGCCTCTATGTCCTAGTGCTCGATGGCCGCAAGGATGAGCGGGCGGAATACTGGCTGCGGCACATCGAGAGCTTCGGCGGTAATTCGCCCGTGCTGGTTGTGCTGAACAAGCAGGATGCCAATCCTGGATTCGATATCAATCGTCCCTTCCTGCGGGAAAAGTATCCCGGCATACGGGCCTTCTTCCGCATCTCCTGCAAGACAAGTACAGGTATTGCTCAGTTCAAAGAGGCACTTATAAATGAGCTGCCTAATGTTCCGATAATCGGTATCCAATGGCCTGAGAGCTGGTTTGCAGTCAAGCGCAGGCTGGAGGAGATGGATACTCCTTACATTAGCTGCGAGGAATATGGCCACATCTGCGCCGAAGCAGGCGTTGCCGAGCAGGGCAGCCGCGATGTGCTAGTTGACTTTCTTAATGATCTTGGCGTGGCTATCCACTTCAAAGGTTTTATTTTGAGTGCCATGCACGTGCTTGACCCAATTTGGGTCACTAATGCTATCTACATGATCATCAATGCCGAGGAACTAGCGGACAGTCAAGGGATCCTTTCTCCGGATAGTCTGAGTAATATCCTACAGCAGGGAAAATATGAAGAATACTCCTATCCTACGGGAACGCACAGCTATATTGTCGAACTAATGAAAAAATTTGAGTTATGCTATCCTTTCGGCGATGAGGCTTTCCTCATCCCGCAGCTACTCCCTGTGCCGGAGCCGAAATTTTACTTTGACTACAGCGGCGCACTGGGCTTTATCCTCCATTATCCAGACTTTCTACCTCCATCGGTCTTTCCGCGTTTCATGGTCAAGGCGCATAAGGATATAAAAGATGATCTTTGTTGGCGGACAGGTCTGATGCTGAACGATAAGGAGAGCGGCAGCGAGGCGGTAGTTAAGGCGGACAGTGAAGCACGGCGCATCAACATCTGGGTGCAGGGTGAACGCCGCAGAGAATATCTGCATTATCTCCGCTATCTGCTAGCTGATATCAACAGCAGTTTTGAGAAGCTTGCTGTCCGCGAGCGGATGCCTATGCCGGATGAGCCATATATCACCGCTGACTATGAGACACTGATAAATTATTCTGGCCGACTGATTGATATCTATTTTTCTTCAGGTTCAAACAAGGAATACAGTGTGAGCAAGCTACTCGGCTTGGTGCAGCCGAAGAATACGGATGAGCTGTCTTTGATTCCAGAGAAGCTTGGCTTAACGCCTGACGAAAAGGCATCTTATATGAAAGCAATTCGCTGCTTTGTTGATAAAAAGATTGCACCGCAATCCTCTGAGATCAACCTCACAGATTTATTCAAACATTTGTTAGGATACGAAAATCGGAAAAGGCAGCAGTCACGCACCTAACCCCAACCTCTCAGCCAAACCCTGCGCCGCCTGTGCAAGCACCGGCAGCACTGCCGCGCGGTTTGTTTTTGCCGAAGACACAAAGAAGCGGTACAGTGTGCAGGAGCTGCCGGGATTGCCCCTGCGGCAGACGCTCATGACCTCACTCTGCCAACAGGCCGTTCTCACCAACCAGCACAGCACTTTGACGCACCTGACACGCTCATGAACAGCACGCACGGCGGCAACCTGCACGACCTTGCGGCCCGCTGCGGCTGCAAGCCGGAAGACATCCTCGATTTCAGTGCCAACATCAATCCGCTCGGCCCGCCGGAGCAGCTCTGGCAGGTGCTGGCAGCGCGGATGCAGGAGATTGTCCACTATCCTGACCCGGACGCGTCCGAGCTGATCAAAGCCATTTCCAACCGGCACCGGATATTCTCCAGCCAGATCATTGTCGGCAACGGCACCTCTGAGCTGCTGCACGCGGCGGTCCGCGCCCTCAAGCCGCAGCGGGCGGTGATTCCTGTGCCTGCTTATATTGACTACCGCCACGCCTGCGCCAAAGCCGGAATCAAGGTGCAGCCGGTGCCGCTGCCGGAAAATGAGGACTTCCAGCCTGATCTGCGCGCCATCTACAGCATTCTGCGTCCGGGCGACCTGCTCATTCTCGGCCAGCCGAACAATCCCACCGGCAAGCTGGCTGACCGCAACAAGCTGCTGGCCTTGGCCGACCGCTGCCCGGAAGCGCTCTTCCTCATTGACGAGGCCTTTGCCGGATTTGTTGAGGGCTACGAAAGCGTGGCCTGCTGCCGGGAGAACATCATCACCCTTTGCTCGCTGACCAAACTCTTTGCTGTGCCAGGCCTGCGGCTGGGCTTCCTTGCCGCCTCGGAGCCGCTCTGCGCGACAATCCGCAGCCAGATCGCGCCGTGGGCGGTGAACACGCTGGCGCAGGCCGCCGGTGCCTTTGCCCTGGGCGAGGAAGACTACATCTGCCACAGCCGCGAGACCGTGCGCCGCAGCCGGGCAACGCTGCTGCGGCAGCTGGCCGAACACCTACCGCAGCTCCGAGTGATTGAGGGCGCGGCCAACTTCCTCCTCCTGCGTCTGAACGTGCGCACGGACGCAGCCAAGCTGGCGGAAAAACTGTTGCGGGATTTCAGAATTGCCATCCGGGTCTGCGCTGACTACGAGGGTTTGGACCGCCAGTATTTCCGCATCGCGGTGCGCTCGGACGAGGAGAACAGCCGCCTTGTTCATGCGCTGCGGATGATTCTGTCGCCCAGCACAGTCTGCGCCTCAGCAGGAAGAAAGAAGAAAACGCCTGCCCTGATGCTGCTGGGCACTGGCTCGGATGTCGGCAAGAGCGTCCTTGCTGCGGGGCTGTGCCGCGTGCTCCTGCAAGACGGTCTGCAGGTCGCGCCGTTCAAGGCGCAGAACATGTCGCTCAACTCCTGCGTCACTGCCGACGGCGGCGAGATGGGCCGGGCGCAAGTGGTGCAGGCCCAGGCCTGCCGCCTTAACCCAGACGTGCGCATGAATCCGGTGCTGCTCAAGCCTTGTTCGGACGTGGGCAGCCAAGTGATAGTCCTCGGCAAACCGGTGGGCAACATGCGCGTGGCGGAGTATGTGCGCTACAAGGAGGAGGCGTGGCGGACGGCCTGCGCCGCCTACGACGAGCTGGCTGCCGGGCATGACTGCATGATCCTTGAAGGCGCGGGCAGTCCGGGCGAGGTCAATCTGAAGGCGCACGACATTGTCAACATGCGCATGGCCCAGCACGCCCAGGCACCTGCGCTGCTGGTCGGCGACATTGACCGGGGCGGAGTCTATGCCTCCTTTGTCGGTCATGTCGAGGTGATGGCCCCGTGGGAGCGCAGGCTGCTGGCTGGCTTCATCGTCAACCGCTTCCGGGGTGACGCGTCGTTGTTGGCGGACGCGCATCGTTTTCTGGAGCAGCGCACCGGCAAGCCGGTCTTCGGCGTGGTGCCGCACCTTGCTGATCTCGGCCTGCCGCAGGAGGATTCGGTCAGCTTCAAGGCAGGCGTGTACAACCGTCCGCAGCCTGCCGAGGCGCATGTTATAATTGCTCTGATTGACCTGCCACACATCTCCAACTTCACCGACCTTGAACCTTTGCTCGCCGAGCCGGATGTCTGGCTGCGCACCGTGCACAAGATTGACGAGCTGGGTCAACCAGACTGCGTCATTCTGCCCGGCTCAAAGAATGTTCCGGCTGATCTTGCCTGGCTGAAGCAAAGCGGCTTGGATGCGGCAGTGCGCAGGCTGGCCACTGCGGGTGCTGAAGTGATCGGCATCTGCGGCGGCTTTCAGATGCTTGGTCATACCGTATCTGATCCGCACGGTCTGGAGGGCGAAGCAGGCAGCTTGAGCAGCGGCCTTGGTTTGCTTGACCTGAGTACCGAGCTGGCCGCAGACAAAACCCTGATCCGCAGGCAGGGCACGCATCTGCCGTCTGGCCTGCCGGTGCGCGGCTATGAGATTCATCATGGCCGCAGCGACAGCAAGGCTGCGCCGCTGCTGACCTTTACCGACGGCGCAACCTGTGGCTGCGCAGCATCATCAGGCAGCATTTGGGGCAGCTATCTGCACGGCATCTTTGACAGCGACCCGTTCCGCCGCCGACTGCTCAACCGCCTGCGGCAGCGCAAAGGCTTGGCCGCCTTGGACGGCGCAGGTGCGCAATACGACATCGAGCCTGCCCTTGACCGGCTGGCAGACGTGCTGCGGCAGCAGTTAGACATGCAAGAGATTCATCGGCTGCTGGGGCTGTAGTACTGCCGCAATGTTTTCCCGACAAGGTGGTCGAGCGAAGTCGAAACCACCACCGCCTGCCTTCGGCTACGCTCAGGCAGCTGGAGGGCGCGTCAGTTCAGCGCAAAGCGCACATTCCAACCATTCCTGATCACGGTATTGAAGGCCGGCGTTTTCAGCTCTTGCGGCTTGAACCGCCAGTCTTCCGGCGCGGTCTGCTCGAAATTACTGAGGCCGAACTGTTCTCCGCCGCGCACACAGCAGAAGAAGCGTGGCGAGGAGAGCAGGCCTGTACGGATTTTGACCGGGCAGAGGGAGAAATCCACGGTCTGGACACGGTCACGCATAGTGACGGTACGGGAGACGGAATCGAACGCCAAGGTCAGCTCATACTGTTGGTGCAGTCCGGCCAGAGCCATCCGCTGGCACCAAACTGGATCGTCAACGTGCCAGCTCAGGCGGATGCGCCCGCTGCCTTTCCGCTCCGCCCGTACCGGGTTAGGAATATCATTCACGCCGAGCAGCATGAACTCCAGCATTTCCTGAAGCACTGGCTCGCCTGTACCGGGGAAAAACCACATTTGCTGGAGGATACAGCGGAACAGGAAAGGGAATGGCAGGAGATAAAGGGCGGCCCAGACAGCCAGGGCGGGCAGCATGTCGCGCAGCTCCACGTGTGGCCAGACTATGAGCAGCGGCAGCAGGCTCAGGCCCCAGCCAAGCGGCAGCAGCAGGAGCAGGCCAGCAGTCTTGGCGCAGCGGAGCAGGATCATCAGGGTTGGCGGCAGGACTGCGGCAGAAATTCGAGCGAACCACTGAAGCTGTCCATCGCTGCCTCCATGCCCACTGGCAGGGCGAAGTTGTCGCGCTGATGCCCTACTGGAAAGCCTCCCCAGATTGGAAATTTAGCCTTGGCCGTCAGTTCCAGCGCCCGCTGCCAGACCTGCTCATTCAGGCGCAGTGTCTCCAAACCGTCGTCATGGCCGGGATCAAAGAGACCGAGAATCAGGCCGGAAAGCCTTTCCAGTAGACCAGCGCAGGCCAGATGCGTCAGCATCCGGTCAATCTTGTAGAGCGGCTCGGCGGTGTCCTCGATGAAGAGAATGCGGCCTTCAGTCTGCGGCTGCCACGGCGTGCCGAGCAGATGGCAAAGGGTGGTCAGGTTGCCGCCAACCAGCCGTCCTTGGGCAAAACCGCCGCGCAGAATCTCCAAGCCCGCAGGCCGGGCACAAGGCAGGAACTCGCCGCGCAGGCATTCCTTGAACCGGGTGATCGTATCCCGTTCGGCGCGGGCAAGGGTGCTGATCATCGGCCCGTGCAGCGTGACCAAACCGGTCTGAGCAGACACCGCATTCAGCAGCACAGTCAGGTCGCTGAAGCCAATCAGCCATTTCGGCCTAACGCGGACCAGCTTCATGTCTAAGCTGTCGATGAGCCGCAGACAGCCGTAGCCACCCCGCCCGGCGATCAATGCCTTGACATCCTCATCCGCCCAGAGCCGGTGCAGTTCGGCCAGCCGTTGCTGGTCATTAGCAGCCAGATAGTCTGGCCCAGAACCGTCTGGTGGTTCGCGGCGGATGTGCAGACCGAAATCGCGCAGTGCCTGAAGGCCCTGCTCAAAAGCAGCGGCATCACGCACCGGCCCAGCAGGATGGATAATGCCGACCGTATCGCCGGGCTGAAGACGCGGCGGCAACAGCGGCATCACTGCTCTACCTCTCGCTGGCTGCGCTCGTGGATCAGGCGCAGGCCAGTCAGCGTCAAAATAGGATCAACAAATTCCACTGCCGAGCTATAGGGCGTGATCAGCTCGGCCATGCCGCCGGT
>JACCEE011290840.1_pt1 | contig 12771 bp, 13 predicted proteins | sample 7449931 | NCBI WGS metagenome assembly JACCEE01 (sample SAMN15323457, study PRJNA562643) | freshwater metagenome | isolation source: river surface water | place: USA:Blue River Watershed | collected 2017-08-19 | reverse complement strand
GGGCAAGCACAATGAGCTTATTAGGAACCTTTGACATTGGGACTACCGGCCTAGTGGCGCAATCGGTTCGGCTTAACCTGATTGCTTCCAACGTGGCCAACGCTGAAACGGCGGTCAGTGCGGACGGCAAACCCTACCGTGCCCGTCATGTGGTCTTCCAGTCCTTGCCGCGCCGTGAATCGGTGGGCCAGGGCGTCACGGTGTCGCGCATTGTCGAAAGCGATGCCGCCCCCCGCATGGAGTACCGCCCGGGTCACCCGATGGCCGATGAGCGTGGCTACGTGACCATGCCCAACGTCAACCCTGCCGAGCAAATGGTGGACATGGTGTCTGCCTCGCGGGCCTATCAATTGAACGTGGATGTGATGAACACCACACGTCAGTTGATGATGAAAACCCTGGATCTGGGCAAATAAGCCTCACTGAAACGAGATTGACATGAGCACCTCCGTCAACGACATCCGCATTTACGACCCGAGCAAGGCCGCTGTCGCCAGCCCGGCGAGCGACGCCACGTCCACCAAGGACTTGGCCCAGAACTTCCTGAAGATGCTGACGGTGCAGTTACAGAACCAGGACCCACTCAATCCGATGGACAACGCCCAGATGACGACTCAGTTGGCGCAACTCAACATGGTGGATGGTGTAAACAAGCTCAACACCACCATGAACTCGCTGATGACGCAGATGCAGGCGGCCAACTTCATGAATCTCTCGGGCAGCGTGGGCAAGACGGCGCTGGCCGCGGGTAGCGACGTGTATTACGCCGGTCAGCCCGTCTCGCTGGCCGCTAAGCTGAATGACGCTGTGGCCTCGCTCAAAGCCACTATCACAGACGCGAACGGACAAATCATCGATACCCTGGATCTCGGCCCAGCCAGCACCGGGGTGACCGACTTCTTCTGGGATGGTCGCGACAGCCAGGGCAATCAGGTCGCGACGGGTGCCTACAAGCTGCAGTTGTCCGCCAAGGACTTGCAGGGCAAGGACGTGACGCCCTCCACCTATGTCGGCGCTCAGCTCGCCAGCGTGGGCATGGAAGGCGCCGACCTGAAAGCAGGTTTGAGCGATGGCCGCAAGGTGCTGGCCAGTGACATTCTCAAGTGGGTTTTGGTTTGATTCGTTGTTGAATATTTTTTCGAGGAAGCTGACATGTCAAATTACAACGTTGCATTTTCCGGTCTGGACAATGTCTCCCATGCCATCGATACGGTGAGCAACAACATTGCCAACGCCAACACGGTGGGCTACAAGGCCGGCCAGTGGGTGTTTGCCGACCAGTTCATGAAAGCGGCCAGCTCCACCGATGTGGCGCGGGCTGGCATGGGCGCACAGAACCTGTCGGTGCGCCGCCCGATGATCCAGGGCACCCTGACCACCTCGGCCAACCCGCTGGACCTGGCGATTTCGGGCAAGGGCATGTTCCGCCTGCTCTCTCCCTCGGGTATCTCCACCGATGTGGGCACTTCCCGCGTCGACCCTTCTGCGCTGTACTACACGCGCAACGGCCAGTTCAGTGTGAACAAGGAAGGCTACATCGTCAACGAAAACGGCATGTACCTGACCGGCTATCAGACCACGGTGGATGGCACGCTGACGGACGACATCTATGGGCCGGGCAACAAAGCTGGCCGCATCATGATGCCCGAAGCCAACCTGGTGGGTAACAAGACCACCAAATCGAGCCTGAGTGCCATTCTGGACTCGACCGAAAATGCCTTCACGCAAAGCGGCGGCATCCAGTTTGACCCCCGTCAAAGCACTTTCAACCACAAGACGACCCAGACGATTTTTGACAATGAAGGCAACCCCCATACGCTGGAGGTGTACTACCGGCGCGTAGAGGATGGAATCCTGACGATCAAGGCCAACGCGGATGGCTACGCCTACACGCCCAGTCAGTCTGCCTTGCCCAACACGGGTCAGGCCACGCAGGTTGTGCTCAACGCGAAATCCGTTCTCCGCGTGGACACGGCACCCGCTATCAACGGATTGGCCACATCAGACACCACCAATGCAACAGCCTTGACGATCAACAATCTGACCGTGAGCGGTGGTATTGCTACCGTTCCCCAGACAGGCATGCGTATCTTTGTCAACGGTGTGGATACCGGTGCCAAGGTGGTTGCGCCGACCACAGCAAGCAGCATCACGTCCTCAAGCGCCATCACCGTTCCCAAAGGCGCCCAGGTGAGCTTTTATCCCGAGACGGCCTACACGGCAGCAGCAACTGCCAATAGTGCGTCATTGACCTTCACCAATGCATCGACGATTGCACCTGCCGCAGGCATGCACATCTATTTGAATGGGGTGGATACCGGTGCGACCGTCAGCTCTGTGACGCTTCCTACTGGTGGCGTTACCACCACGACAGTCACGGCCTCAACCAGCGTTTCAGTCACCAATGGAGACAAAGTCAGTTTCTCCATGCCCTTGAATATGACGATGATCACCCCGGATGGCACTGAAATCACGGTCCAGGGCAACAGCAACCAGCCTGGGGGCGGGCAATCGCTGACCACCACCAAGGCTCATGTCGAGGTGTTCGCCTCGGTCGATGGCCGCTTTTTCAACCGCGATGATGCCCCCAATAACTACGCCTCCAAGTCAATCACCTCGAACACGGGCAACTCGCTGGGTTACACCGCGGTCGCCGAACTCATGTTCATCGGTGGTAAGAACCTGGATGCCCTGGTGCCGGATCCCCAGTCAGGCAACCCGACGTTCAGCACCAAAACCATGCTGACCACCAATTTCCAGAATGCGGCCGGGGGTTTGAGTAACCTGGTGTTTGACCTTGACCTCACCAACACCAGCTTGCAGTCCAGCGCGTTCCAGATGACCCAGAGCGTGCAAAACGGCCAACCCATGTCCAAGCTGACCGACGTGACCGTGGACAGCCAGGGACGCATTGCAGGTGTGTATGGCAACGGCAAGGTGCGCTATGCGGGGCAGATTGCGCTGGTGCACTTCGACGCCTTCGAGCAACTCGCACCGGTGGGCAAGAACGCCTTCTCGGCAACCGTGGCATCGGGCACCGAGGACTCCGCCGAAGGCGTCCTAGTGGGCCATCCGGGCACCGGCGAATTCGGTGAGATCAAGTCGCAGGCCCTGGAAAGCTCCAATGTCGACCTCTCCAGCGAACTGGTCCGCCTGATGATCCTGCAGCGCACCTACTCGGCCAACTCGCAGTCGATGAAGGCGGTGGACCAGGTGATGCGCGACACGCTGCAGATGATCAGCTGATGGGCCGAATCTAAACGCTTGATACAGGTGCACCATGCTTGATAGGTTCGTCTACACCGCCATGACCGGGGCCAAGCACGCCATGGGCCAATTGGGGAACACCTCCCACAACCTGGCCAATGCGCAGACGCCAGGTTTCCGCGAGATGGTGTCGATGTTCCGCGGTGTGCCCATCCAGGGCGTCAGTGCGGACTCCCGCTCGTTTGTGGTGGATTCAACGCCGGGATCGAATTTTGCGGCCGGACCGGTCTCCACGACTGGACATCCCCTCGATGTGGCGATCCGCGAAAAGGGGTTCTTCGTCCTGCAGCGTGCCGATGGCACCGAGGGCTACACCCGTTCGGGTAAGTTTGTGTTGGACCAGGATGGCACGTTGCGCGGTCCCGGTGGGTTGCGCGTGATGGGCGTGGATGGCCCAATCGTGACCGACTTGGAGGCAGCCGATATCCAGATTCAGCAAGACGGTCGGGTGCAGGCCCGCATGCCGGGTGATTTCGAGTCCACCCTGATTGGCCGACTCAAACTGGTCAACCCGGCACCGTACACCCTGGTGCGCGAAGGCGATGGCCTGTTCACCGCGCCATCGGGCCTCGAAGAACCGAGTGAAGAGGTCAGTGTTCAACAAGGTGCGCTGGAGTCGAGCAACGTGAATGTGGCGGCAGCCATGGTCGAGATGATCAAGCAAAACCGCCTCTTTGATCTCAACTTGCGCATGGTGCAAGTGGCCGAGCAAAACGCCAAGACGGCGGGCTCGTTGATGAGTCTGTCGCGCGTTTAATGCGCTGAAGGAATTGATATGTTGCGTTCTCTGTGGATTTCCAAAACCGGCCTGGATGCCCAGCAGTCCAACCTGGACACCGTGTCCAATAACCTGGCCAACGTCTCCACCACGGCGTTCAAGCGGGTGCGCCCGGTCTTTGAAGACCTGATGTACCAGAACCTGCGAGAGCCAGGTTTGATGTCGCCCAGTGGTGATCCGGTTCCGTTGGGTTTGCAGGCGGGCAACGGCTCTCATATCTCCTCGACGCAGCGCATCCATACCGCCGGGGCCATGGTGCACTCAGACAACCCGCTGGACATGGCCATCAGTGGAAACGGTTTTTTTGTTGTCGACATGACGGCCAGTGGCGCACAGGGCAGCTACGGCTACACCCGCTCGGGCAACTTCATGCGGGACATCAACGGGTATGTGGTCAATGCCAACAACCAAAGACTTCTTAAGGACGGTGGCGGCTATGTCCAGATCGCCGACGGCGCCACTTCCATCCAGGTGGCCAACGACGGCACCGTCAGCTACTACATGGGTACCACCCTCAACCCCATCAATGCTGGCCGTATCCAGGTGGTGAACTTCGTCAACCCGAACGGTCTGGCGTCCAGTGGTGCGGGTATCTACACCCAGACGCCCGCCTCCGGCTCGCCGGTGAGCGGTACGCCGGGTCAGAATGGACTGGGGGCGGTGACGCAGTACTACACCGAGCAATCCAACGTGAACGTGGCCGAGGAACTGGTGGCGCTTATCGCCGCTCAACGCGCCTACGAGATCACGGCCAAGTCGGTGTCGGCGTCTGACCAGATGCTGCAGAAACTGGGGCAGCTGTGATGAAAGCCAGCCTCTTAAGCCTTTCTTTGCTCGCATTGCTGGTGGGGTGTGCCGCACCGGTGGCACAGAATTCCGCCAATCTGCCGTCCATCGTGCGACCCGAGACCAGTATTCGCCCGGCCCAAGACAACCGAGCCGCCAGCAAAGGCAGTCTGGTGCCTGTGGCCCAGATTCAAGCACCCAGCAGTCGCGGCTTGTTCGAGGACCGTCGCCCTGGTCGTGTCGGCGACACCATGATGGTCATCCTCAACGAAACCACCCGTGCCAGCAAGCTCGGTGGCACGCAAGCCAGCCGCAATTCCAACAACTCCATGGCCGGTAGCCTGAACATGGGGGCTTCGATGGGCAGCGGAAGTTCTAACGTCGCGCGCGATGCCCGACTGGGTGCCAACACATCCGGGTTGACCAATTTCGACAGTAAAGGCGGGTCGAGTGCCTCCAACGAATTTAGCGGCATGATCACGGTGACGGTGATGGAAGTGCTGACCAACGGCAACCTGATCGTCGCAGGTGAAAAACGCTTGGCGGTTGGCGCTGAGGAAGAGGTGATCCGATTCAGTGGCGTGGTCATGCCACAAAACATCCAGGGCGGGAGCATTCCCTCTTCCATGGTGGCTGATGCGCGCATCGAGTACCGGGGCGCGGGTGTGACCGATGAAGTCCAGCGTCCGGGCTGGTTCACCCAGTTGTTCATGCGCTATGCGCCGCAATGAAGGAGGCGGCCATGAAGATGCTCCCATCTCTTAAATCTGTGTTGTTGGCCTGTGTGTGCGGTATCAGCGTGTTCAGTGTCCAGGCCGAACGCATCAAGGACATGGCCACCATTGCCGGCCAACGTGGCAACCAGTTGATCGGCTACGGTCTGGTCGTCGGTCTGGATGGCACGGGCGAGAACAGCTCGCTCAACCCCATGACTGGCCAGAGCATCACCAACATGCTGTCAGCGTTGGGCGTGACCTTGCCATCCAATCAAAATCTGCAAATGCGCAATGTGGCCACGGTGATGGTGACGGCCGAGTTGCCCGCGCTGGCTCGTCCTGGTCAGTTGCTGGACATCACCGTATCGGCGCTCGGGAATACCCGCAGCCTCAAAGGCGGAACCTTGCTGATGACGCCCTTGCGCGCGGCTAACGGCCAGATCTATGCCCAGGCCCAGGGGTCGGTGGTGATTCCGGGCGCGGCTGCGGCCACGCCGTTTGCCCGCACCAGTATCAACCAATTGGCCTCTGGCCGTGTGCCATCAGGTGCGTATGTCGAGCAGGCGGCTCCCGAGGCAGACACGGGACCGGTGGTGGAGTTGAACTTCCGCAAAGCGGATTTTGCTCAAACCCGTCGTGCCATTGAGTCCATCGCACGCCTAGTCGGACCGCAAGCGGTCATTCCTGTGGATGCACGCAATCTGCTGGTGCGCGTACCGCAGGACCCGGTCGAGCGCATGAACATCATGGCCGACATGATGGAACTGGAGGTGGCCAGCGTGGCGGATGTCGCCAAGGTGGTGATCAACGCCCGCACCGGCTCGGTGGTGATGAACCAGGCCGTGCAACTCGCGCCGTTCGCCGTGACCCATGGCAACCTGACGGTCAAGGTTCAATCCAGCAACCAGGTGGTGCAGCCTGCGCCAGGTAGCTTTGGCGGGCGTCCCCTGGTCCAGCTCAACGCCCGTGTGAGCACCGACATGGGCCCTGCCGGTGGTTTGGTCAAAGTGGACGAAGGCGCCTCGCTGGACCAGGTGGTTCGAGCCCTCAATATGCTGGGCGCTACCCCGCAGGACCTGATGGCGATCTTGCAGGCCATGAAAGCCTCTGGGTCCTTGAAAGCCGAGCTGGAGATCATCTGATGACGACCCTGGCCGTTCGCACAAGTGAAGTTGCCAGCAACGGGTCTACCCATCCTGTGGGACGGGCCGACCCGGCCACGACGCAGAAGATTCAGAAAAACGCCCAGGAATTCGAAGGCATTCTGGTGCGTCAAATGTTGCGTGAGTTGCGCGAATCCCCGTTTGCCCCCCAAGCCGATACCATGAGCAAGGCCTACCAGGAGGCGGCTGATGACCAGTTGGCCAAGCACATCGTGCAAGCCGGTGGACTGGGCTTTGGCAAGTCCATGGCTGAGCTGATGCTGCGCCAGATCCAGCAGTCCTCGCTAATCGGATCGACGGCAACGGCCGTAAAACCCTCGAGGCCAGGTGCGCCCTGATGCCACCCGGTGAGTCCAGATCGTGAATACCGCCTCCATTTATGACAGCGCCATCGCCGGCTTGCAGTACGCGCAAGCCGGGATGGTGGCGACGTCTCAAAACGTCACGGGATCGAACGTGGCCGGTTATGTGCGGCGCAACCCGGACTTGCAGATCTCAAGCCTGTCACCCTCGTCGGTTGAACCGGGCGGGACGGCGTTCTCGGTTGAGGGGTTCACCCGAAATTTCAATGCCTTGCTGCAGGGGCAACTTCTCTCACAGCAAAGCAAAACCAGTTACACCGCGACCCTGACCCAAGCGGTGGCCACGCTGGACGCGACCTTGGTCGATCCGTCGGCGTCGATCGCGACGGCGTTGGGTAATTTTTTCAATGCTGCGGGATCCCTGGCAAACGATCCGGCGAACCAGGCGTAGCAGCAAGCCTTGGCTGGGGCGGCCAACCAGGTCGGGGATCGTGTGCGAGGGCTGGCTGATGTCGTGGGCAACCTGGAAAAAGATGCCCGTCAGGGCCTGGCCGATGTCTTGAACCAGGCCAACACCCTGGCGCCGCAGCTGGCCGATATCAACGTGAAGATCCGCAATGCCACGGTGCCGGGTGTGTCCTTCCCGTCGGGGGATTTGCTCGACGAGCGCGATCGCATCACGTCCAAGTTACAGGAGTTGATTGGTGGCACCACCACCATCAATGAAGATGGAACGGCCAGCTATTCCCTCAACGGCCTTCAATTGGTCGATCGACAGTCATTCAATCAATTCACCAATTCCAGCCACACGACCCCTGTCACGGCAGATGCTTTTCCCTGGGGTGTGCAGTTGCGGGTCAATTCGCCACGGAACCAGCCGTCGGTCTACACGCCGCTGGGAAGTCCAGAGACTGTTCAGTCGCAGAACGGTCAACCCGTGGTCGTACCGGCCTCGGCGCCACCCTTCAAGGATGGACAAGCGGGGGCCTATTTCTTGCTGGTACAGAACTTTGTCCCCACCTTACAAAAAAGCCTGAACCTGTTGGCTGTTGAACTGGTGCATCGCGTTAACGACGTGACCGGCTCCTCGTCACCGATCTTCGGCTTTCAGAGAACCGATGGTGTATCGGGCTATGTGTCGAATCTGGCTGCGGTGGACACCCTGGGGCAGTCCATTGCGGTGACCACACCGGTCAACCCGAACTCCATGGCAGCCCTGGTGAATTCGTCTGGCTTCGATACGTTTCAGGAATTGGTCGACGGCGCCACGCCAGGCAGCAGCACCTACTCTCGCACGGTATCATCCGTGGCGTTGGCATTTGATGCCCGTCGATTCACCGCAGTGATTGCCAGCGCGCCTACCCTGACAGCGACCACGGCCAACAGCCTGGAAGGCTTGCGCACGACCTTCACGCAACCCGTGACCTTCATCACCAGCAGTGTGGCCAATACCATCGCCACCTGGTCCAACAACCACAAGACCAATGTCGCCATGAGTCAGGTGCTGTCGGACCAGAAAAATGCCATCTCGGGCGTCAATCTGGATGAAGAGGCGGCCAATCTGGTGAAGTATCAACAGTTGTACAACGCGTCCAGCAAACTGATCCAGACCAATCGACAGATGTTTGACACGCTGTTGGCCATGTTGTCGGGTAACTGAGGCGGTGACGAGGTGACCCCATGAGAATCAGCAGCCAGCAAATATTCGAAACCGGACTCAACTCGCTCCAGCAACACACCGCAGACGTGGTGGATGCGCAGCGACAGATCTCCTCCGGACATAAGTTCAACCGCGCCTCTGACAGTGCGCTGGCCGCTGGACTGGGGGTGCAGATCACCTTTGACAACGCGCAGTACGCGATGTACAAGGTGAATCAGGATCACCTGAACCAGGTGTATGCCTCGGCGGACACGCAGCTCAAATCCATTTACGACGTGACCTTGTCATTTCAGCGCATGATGATGCAGGCCGCCAACGACACCCAATCCTCGGATTCGCGTCAGAACGTGCTGAGGGTTCAGGCGGAGAAATTGCGCGGCACGGTCGCTAATATTCTGGGCTCCAAAGATGCCAACGGGCAGCCGATCTTCAAGAGCAGTGTCGGTCAGGTGGCAGCCGCCAACAACCTGACGCTGGACAATGGTGTCAAGCTGTCGGACGTCACCACCTTCAATGACACACCGGCCAACGATCGCACCGGTGATCTGTTGGCCGCCATGGATGCGGTCATTGCGCAACTGAATGGCGGCAGCGCTCCGAGTGGTCTTCAATTTGACGATGTCAACAGCGCCATCAACCAGGTGACGCGTATGCACGTGAAGGTCGGCCTGCTACAAAACCAGTTAGACGCAGCCACCCAGTTTGCCGAGTCGCAAAAACTCAATGTCGAGACTGCGCGCAGCAACCTGCTCGACACCGATCTGGCGCAGGCCACCTCGCAACTGGCCAAGTCCAATGCCTTGCTCCAGGCAGCTCAGGCTATCATCACCAAGCTCGACACGAACACCTTGTTCCAAAAATTATGAATATTCCTATTGGCTGGTTTGTGGCCCTGGCTGGCAGTCTGTATGGCTACTCCCTGATGGGTGGCCACATTGGCGATTTGTGGGTGCCCGAAGAATATCTGGTGATTTTTGGAGCGGCCATCGGCACGCTGATCGCCTCTAACAAGTGGCGCAACTTGAAAAATTTGTTTGCAGCATTTGCCGGCATTTTTCGAAATGCCGGACATTCGCGCACCACGAATTTGCAGTTGCTGTGCCTGATGTTCGAGTTGTTGCAAAAAATTCGTCGCGACGGCGCGTTGAAGCTCGAGTCCGACATCAACCAGCCCAAGTCGAGCCCGTTGTTCCAGAAATATCCCAAGGTGCTCTTCAACCCGCGACTGGTCGAATTCATCACTGACTACTTCCGACTCATGATGGACGGTCTAGTGACCCTGCAGCAACTCGACAGTGTGATGTCACAGGAAACCGAAACCATCAACCAGGAGTTCATGGAGCCTTCCCACTCGATGATGACGCTGGCTGACAGCATGCCAGCTTTCGGCATTGTGGCGGCCATCGTGGGGGTGATTCACACCCTGGGTTCCTTGAAAGCAGGCTCCTCGCCTAGCGACACGGGCGCCATGATCGCCGCAGCACTGACCGGAACACTCGTGGGGGTGTTTTCTGCGTACGCCATTTTTTCTCCTATTTCACGCGTGTTGCAGCAGATAGCGGACGCCGAATTGAAGCCCTATGAAGCGGTGCGGGAAATCCTCATCGCACATTACAGCGGGTTTGCGCCCATGACGGCGGTGGAGTATGGACGAAAGGTGCTGTATACCGATCAGCGTCCCTCCATGATGGAGTTGCAGGCGGGCGTCCAGTCGGTGACCGAGTCCCGCGCCCAGGGCTGAGGCCCGAACAGCCATGGCCACCAAACTCAAATCTGGCGCTGAAGAGCCGACGCTGCGTTCGCGCAGGCAGCGAAAGCCCAAGCGCGAGCTGGGTCACGGCAACTGGAAACTCGTGTATGCCGACTTCGTGACGGTGTTGATGGCATTTTTTCTGGTGTGCTGGATTCTGCTGTACAACCTGTTGTCCGAAATCGAACCGGTGGACAACGCCTGCATCAAGCAGATGGCCGAAGAGCTCAACAATCAGATTGAAAACGACAAACAACTTAAGCGCGGAGCGATTCCCATCCAGATCGACCTGGAGCCACTGGGCTTGCGTCTGACCTTGCTGGACAACAACCAGCCCATGTTCCAGACTGGGGGCACCAGTCTCTCGCCCTTCGCTAAGGAGCAGTTCAGCAAAATTGCTATTGCGGTGAATATGTGCCCGCAAAACAAGCTGCGCATCGAGGGCTACACCGACGCCACGCCCTATGCGGCGGGCGCCACGGGCTACGGCAACTGGGAACTGTCAACCGAACGTGCCAACTCGGCCCGGCGCGAACTTTTGTCCAAGGAAGTGTTGCCCACTCGCATCTCGCAAGTGATTGGCTACGGAGATAGTCGTCCCTCTATTCCCGATAACCCGATGAGTCCGCTCAACCGGCGTATCTCCATCACGGTGTTGCCACGTGAGACCAAGAAGCAGACCACGGATAACCCGGCCTTGCTGAACATGATCAGGCAATAAGCCATTGCACGCGACTGCGATTGCAGGTCTGTGATCCATGCCCGGGCACAACCCGGGCTTTTTTCTGGCAAGTATGGGCTTACGGGAGTTTTGTTGTGACCGGGGCCGGCTGTGCCTGGTGTTGTGGTTTTTGTGCGGGCGCACCGGACACCGCGGACGTTAAAAACCCCCGAATGACTGGCGCCAGCCGGGGTTGTTGACTAGAAAGTGCAGCCGGATTACTTGAGCAGCGACAGAATGACGTTGGGCATCTGGTTGGCTTGCGCCAGCATAGCCGTGGACGCTTGTTGCAGGATCTGCCCTTTGGTTAGGTTGGCGGTTTCTGCGGCGTAGTCCGTGTCCATCACACGGCTGCGGGAGGCGGCCAGGTTGTTGGAGAACTCGGAGAGGTTGGCGACCGTGTACTCGAGCTGGTTCTGGACGGCGCCGAGTTCACCGCGTTGCTTGATGATGGCATTTAAGTACGCATTGGCAGAGGCTTGGATGCTCGTGAACAAGGTTGTTGCTGCGGCCGATCCAGCGGTACCAACAGCAGTCACCAAATTTGAAATGTCCGTATTTAAAGTTGCCCCGGATGAGGAGGCCGCCGCCATAGTAACGGCGGTCACACCCGCAACAACTGTGAAACTGGGCGCAGCCGTGTTGCTACTAATGTTCATGTAGCCCAATGCGTTAGGGCCAACGCTGATGGTGTCACTACTTTGGTTGCTCACTTGTATATTCATGCCCGTGGAGTTCGACGCATAGTTGAAGAGCAGGGTGTCGGTGTACTTGGTACGTTTGGCCATGTCTTGTACCGATGTACGCAGTTTGTCAATTTCAGCAGAAATGGCAGAGCGCTGATCAGCGCTCATCGTCTCATTCGCTCCCTGCGTAGCCAGCGTGATGATGCGTTGGGCGACCGCTGTGACCGCCTGTAGCGCACCTTCCGCGGTCTGTGCCATGGAAATGGCGTCGTTCACGTTGTGCAAACCTTGCTGAGCACCGTTGAGTTGCTTTTGCAGGTTTTCACCCACGCCCAGGCCCGCAGCATCATCCTTGGCGCGGTTGATGCGCAATCCTGAGGACAGCCTTTCGACCGAGTTAGCCAAGGAATTTTGCGCACCCAGCAAGCCCTTTTGAGCCATCAGGGATGCTTGGTTGGTATAGATAACTGCGGGCATGTGAGACTCCTGTGATTAGTCCAATAAGAATGGCGATGCACCTGTTTTGCAATTCGCGTGCCACTGTGCTCGCTTTGAAATCCGCAACCGATGGGGCTGTTTGTTCGCTTTTTGAGGAAAAATTAGCCTGTTGCGGAAAAATTTGCAGACAGATCCTGCCGGACCCGAGGAAAAATTTGCCAGCCAACCAGACGCAGCTCACCCCGTAGCTTGGGTACACTGCACCCTATCCATCCTCACCCCGTCGGATGAAAAACTCCCGTCTCCACCGCCGCTGGTCCGTGTTCCAGCGTCAGCAACACCGCCAGGCCATGAAACTCTCGCCGGCGGCTCGAGGCATGTTGTGGGCTGCCATAGCAGGCGTGCTGTTTTCCTTACTCAACACGGTGGTTCGCAGCATCACGCTGAACCTGGATGTGTATGAGTCGCTCTTCTTGCGTTATGCATTTGGCATGCTGGTCATGC